>JAABUZ0100000562.1_pt1 | contig 89064 bp, 73 predicted proteins | sample 5562091 | NCBI WGS metagenome assembly JAABUZ01 (sample SAMN12813069, study PRJNA571459) | rock metagenome | isolation source: Antarctica rocks | place: Antarctica: Victoria Land, Linnaeus Terrace sud | collected 2015-12-21
ACTCATCTCGTCGGCCATCGTCGTGCTCCTTCTCCTGTAACTCTCAACCTTTACACGAGAACCACACGATGGCCGTTTCCGTCCACCTCCTTTCCACTTTTACCCACTATACGGGACGTGACCTAATCCTTGATCTTGGCAGTGCGACCGATAGCATCCGCCGCTACTTCTCAGACTTGCTAAGCCGCGGTGTATTTGTCCATCAGGAGGACAAATTTACCTCCAACAACCTCGGCAATCACTACATTCAGCTTTACTTTGAAGAGGCGCACAACCTGTTCCCGCGTGACGCCAAAGACCTCACCGACGCCTACTCACGCTTCGCCAAAGAGGGAGCCAAGTTTCACATCGGTATGGTGTATTCCACCCAGTCTCCGTCGACCATCAGTAAGGACCTTCTTGGGCAGACAGAGAACTTCTTTGTGGCTCATCTGTCCTCGCAAGACGAGACACGGGCATTGGCGAAAGAGCAGGTCCAATTCTCAGGCTTGGAAGAGGACATCATGCGCGCACGGACGCCGGGATATATTCGTATGCTTAGCTTTTCCAACCGCTTTGTCATTCCTGTCCAAGCCCACAAATTTGAGGCGGTTGCTGGCACAGCTGCACTTATTGTTGCGTCATCGGCAGTTGCACCTCCTCAGGCAACGGCAAACGGTGTAACCACGCCATCACCTGCGCCCGTCACAACTGTCCCTGCCACCCAAATGCCGCTTCGAACACCTACAACGGTTCCGCCTGCCCAACCGTGATTAACATAAGGACATAGTGCAATGCCATTTCAACAAGGGACGCGGTTGCCGGGAGAGTATAGCGGCAAGCTCAATCACTTGGATGTCCTAAATAGCGAGTTGGTCAAAGAGTTGATCAAGCAGTTCGAGTATCCTGCGTCTCCACCCACGCAGCACACCACGCTTGAATGGGTTCCGTTTATTGACACGAGCATCAGTCCGCTACGGCTTATCTTCGCGGTCGATGGGTCGCTGCAATCGGTGCAGTCAGAGACCGTCCCGTTCCGCGAAGTGGCGTTTATCAAGACGGCACTGATGCGGCTCGATCCCCAAGTCATTGCCGGGCTCGATCCCGAGTACCCTCATCCGGTCGAGATGAAGCGAATGATGGAGCAATCTGCGTTATACCACTCGACAGTCTTGCCGCTAAAGAACGTAATTGTGCCGGGTTACCGAAATCTTGACGCCGTGCGTAAGATAATCTATGAGTCCATACGGAATGATCCGCGCATGGAGGGTCTACCATTCGAGACTTTGCAGTGGTTGCTGCATGCGAAATGGGCAAATCCTGCGTTGCCATCACCCGATTTCTCCTGCCCGCACTGTATGAAGGACGTGCTTGGCTTTCCTGTCGATGTCGATGAAATGACCTGTCCTCATTGCGGCGGGCATCTATACTTGACCGATGTCATAGGCTTCCACATGGAGATGCTAGAGGATACAGCGTCTCAAGGGCTTGCCTCAAGCTATATGCTGATCCATGAGACCCTCACGCTCTTTTCGGCGATTAAGTACTTCTGGGACCATGATAAATCCTGTTTGGTCGACGCTTTGTTCATTAAAGACGGGCCATTGAACTTGCGAAGCCAGTACTCCAAGATTGTGCCGCGCATCCGTGCATTCTTTCAGCACGCCAAAGATCATGGCTATCCCGTTCATCTGATTGGTCAGGAGAAAAGTGGCGTATTCTTCGACCATCTTTCTGGCTTAGAGCGATTCGTTCCGCCCCTCCATCGAGACGATTCGCCCACCTATGCCCTGCTATCCCACAGCTACATACGGGAGGAGATCCAGCGGACACCTGACTTAAGTAATCCATATGGATTGCGGACAAACTATGGCGAAAAGATCTTTGTCAAGATGAACCCTTATCACTCGATGATCCTTAATGTGCCTGTCGGCTTGTATGTCCACGATGTTGATTTCCCGTCCGTGATGTCCGACCTGATCGGCTTCGATCGCATCATGGCAACGCTGCCCAGCCTGCTTAGCCATCGCTATCAAGGTGGACTCTTGCCCATCGAGCTTGCCCATGGCGTAGCGTCGCTAGCTAGCTACCCATCGGCTAAGGTACTTAAGGTCTTCGCCGGATTAGGATAACTTTTGCACCACGAAGAGATTCTGTCAAGCCCTAAACAGCTTGTTCTCACAAGCTAATCGCTCGTATAGCACCGAACGTGTGCAATTCTGAGCGCGTTTATCGTCGTCACCCCAGTTAGCATCCGTGTTCGGCACGCCGAGTCCACGGAAGATCCAAGCGAGTGACCATGCGGACGCCGGAATAGTGCTGCGTGGGCGCAGCCCCGACAGCGGTTTCGCCAACAAGGTCCAATCCGCGGGGCGCACCCGAGGAGCGCGTGTAGGGCAGCCGGCATTATGCCGACGCGCTATAGTGAGACGTAACGTCGTCAAGCACTATAGCGAAGAGGATAGACAACCGTGCATGTGTACGATTCAGTTCTAGATGCCGTGGGGCACACGCCGCTGATCCGCCTGCGGCGCGTGGCCCGCGGCGTGCGGCCGACCGTGCTGGGTAAGGCCGAACATCTGGAGCCGGGCGGCTCGATCAAGGACCGCATCGGCATCGCCATGATCGAGACGGCCGAGCGCGCCGGCCTGCTCAAGCGCGGCGGGACCATCGTCGAGCCCACCGCGGGCAACACCGGGACCGGGCTGGCGCAGGCGGCCTGCGTCAAGGGCTATAAATGCATCTTTGTGATGCCCGACAAGGTCAGCGAGGAGAAGATCGCGCTGCTCAAGGCCTACGGCGCCGAGGTGGTCATAACCCCCACCGCGGTGGCCCACGAGTCGCCCGAGAGCTACTACTCCGTGGCCACGCGCCTGACCAAGGAGATCCCCGGCGCCTACCAGCCCAACCAGTTCGCCAACGGGGCCAACCCCGACGCGCACTACCGCGGCACCGGCCCCGAACTGTGGGAGCAGACCGACGGTAAGATCGACGTGTTCGTGTCCGGGCTGGGCACCGGAGGCACCATCAGCGGGGCCGGCCGCTACCTCAAGGAGCGCAACCCGGACATGATGATCGTGGGCGTCGACCCCGAGGGCTCGATCTTCTCGGGCGACACGCCCAAGCCCTATAAGATCGAGGGCATCGGGCAGAGCTTCCTGCCCGAGACGGCCGACCTCGCGATCGTGGACCGTTGGGTGCGCGTGAGCGACCGCGACAGCTTCCTGATGGCGCGGCGCCTGGCGCGCGAGGAGGGGTTGCTGGTGGGCGGCTCGGCCGGCACCGCCGTCCACGGCGCCCTGCAGATCGCCCAGGAGTTGGACGAGGACAAGACGGTCGTGGCTATCCTCTGCGACACCGGGCGCAACTACCTGAGCAAGATCTTCTCCGACGACTGGATGCGTCAGAACGGCTTCCTGGAGCGGTTCCCCGCCCGCCGCGTCTCCGACGCCTTCGTGGCGCGGGCGCGGCGCAACGCCGCGCCATCGCTGATTTATGCCACGCCGCGCCAGAAGGTCGGCGCGGCCATCGACACCATGCAGCAATATGGCATCTCGCAGATGCCCGTCTTCGACGTGCGCGACGAGGCGCAGCCGCTGACCCTGCACGCCATGGTCGGCTCGATCGAGGAGCGCACCCTGCTCGACCGCATCTACCGTGAGCCGGAGAAGGTCGAGGCCGACGTCAGCACCACCATGGGGCCGCCCTTCCCGGCGGTCGAGGACAGCAGCGATGTGGAGATAGCCTTCGAACAGCTGCTCAGCGGCGCCAATGCCCTCGTCGTGGCCCACAACGAGGCGCCGGTCGGCCTGATCACCCGCCTCGACCTGCTCGAGTTCGCCACCCACCGACGATAACGATCGGGCACATCGGCCCGACGCACCATGCCTTGTACTCTAACGTTGGGATCGGCCTGCGACTACAGTCGCATGGCGCCCAACGGACACTGACGTGTCTCACCGCACGTCGCCGTCACGACTTTAGTCGTCGTCGTTTGCCATGCGACTGTAGTCGCAGGCTGATGTCACGTTGTTATACTCAGTAGATGGAAGGAGACCCGGTGGCCGAGCTCGACTTGCGCGAGCAGGTGCGCGTGTATACCCGCGGCAGCGGCAGCCATCAGCCCGAGCGGCCCGACCTGTGGCCCTATATCCCGCCCGGCAGCGGGCGCGTCCTGGACGTGGGCTGCGCCACCGGCGAGCTTGGCGCGGCGCTCAAGGGGCAGGAACGCGCCCGCGAGGTCGTGGGCATGGAGCTGAGCCCGGTGGCGGCGGCCATGGCGCGCGCGCGGTTGGACGACGTGATCGAGGGCGACCTGGAGACCGCCGAGGCGGCCTACCCCGACGGCTCGTTCGACGTCCTGATCTACGCCGATGTGCTGGAGCACCTCAAAAACCCCTGGGCCGTGGCCGCGCGCCACCGCCGCCTGCTGCGTCCAGGAGGCCGCGTCGTGGTCAGTCTGCCCAATATCGGCCACTACAGCACCCTCTTGATGCTGCTGCGGCAAGAGTGGCAGTATCAGGAAATGGGCATCATGGACTACACCCACCTGCGCTTCTTCACACGCCCGGGCGTGCTCGACCTGGCGCGCCGCGCGGGCTACGAGCAGGCGCGCCTCTATCGCCGCGGTGGCGAGGGACCCAAGCAGCGCCTGCTGCGCGCCCTGACCCTGGGTCGCTCAACCGACTTCTTCATCCCCGGCTTCGTGCTCGTGGCCCGTAACCCCGACGCGCCGCGCGATGCGAGCGACGCTGCCACGCCCGCCGCCGCGGGCGCTGTGCGCGGGTCATGATGCGCTCTCCGCTCCTGGCCCGCAGGGGGCGTCGAACCGCCGCCGGTTCCCCGGTGCGGGCGGCGGCTCGCCCCCTCCAGAACACCGCGTGGCTGGCGCTGGCTTCGCTGGCGGCCAAGGGCTGCGGCTTCCTGTTGCTGCTCGTCGCGTTGCGCAAACTGGGCAAGGACGGCTTCGGCGACTACAACACCGCGCTGGCCTTCGTGGCCCTCTTCGCCGTGGCCACCGACCTCGGCCTGACCACGCTGGCCGTGCGCGACGTGGCCCAGGACCACACGCGGCTGGAACGCTACGTCGGTAACCTGCTGGTCTTGCGCCTGGTCTTGTCGCTCGCCGCGGCTGGCTGCTGCATCGCGCTAGTTCTGGTGCCGGGCGTCGTGCAGGGCGACGGCACGGTGCGCCTGGGTACGGTGATCTGGGCGCTGGGCATGGTCCCCATCGCCATGGTCGGCACGGTCGGGGTCGTCTTCCAGTCGCTGGAGCGCCTGGCCACGCTGTCCGCGCTGACCGCGACCACGGCGGCGCTGACCTCGCTGCTGGGCTGCGCCGTCTTGCTGTTTGGGGGCACGGCCATCCCCTTGCTGGTCACGGCCACGGCGGTGAACGTGGCCATGGCCGTCGTCGCGTTGACCCTGGCCGCGCGCGTTACACCGCTACGCCCGCGGGCGGACCTGTCGTGGTGGCCGTCGCTGTTGCGCACGGCGCTGCCGTTCGCCGTGCTGACGCTGCTCAACGTGCTCTATTCGCGCGCCGACGCCCTGTTGGTATTTCAGATCAAGGGCAAAGGCGACGCCGGCCTCTACGGCGTGGCCTACCGCCTGGTCGATACGCTGCTTGTGGTGGCCATCAGCCCCTTCAACGCGGCGGCGCTGCCGGCCTTCAACCGTATAGCAGCGCGCTCGGCGGATGACCTGCGGCGCCTGGTCCTCTCCGGGCTGCGCATCACCCTGGTCGTCGGTGTGCCCGTCGCCGTGGCCGCGACCGCCTACGCGCCGGCAATCCTGACCCTGGTCGCCGGCCGGCCCGACTTTCTCGCGGCGGTCCCGGCGCTGCAATGGCTGGCGTGGTCGTTCCCCTGCTTCACGGTGCTGGCCATCCTGTACAATGCCATCTACGCCGCCCATCGCGCCGGCGCCATGGCCGTCATCTTCGGCCTCACGCTCGTGTTCAACGTGGCGCTAAACCTGATCCTGATCCCGCGCTATGGGTACTTTGCCTCGGCCGCGCTGACCACCGCCTCGGAGGCGCTCAACGTCCTGCTGGCCGGCTGGGTGGTAGCGCGACACGTGGTCAATCCGCTGGCCGTGTGGCCGGCCGTCGTCAAGGTCGCCGTGGCTGCGGCCGCCATGGGCGCCACGCTATGGCTGCTGGGACGGCTCGGCCCCGTCGCCGGCCTCGTCGTCGGACTGCCCGCCGGCGGCATGGTCTACCTCGCGGCCGTCCGCGCGCTGCGCATCTTCGACGCGCCCGAGCGGGCCATCCTGTCGCGACTGCCCCTGGCTGGCCGCTACGCGAGGTGGTTGTGATGGGAGCGCCCCTCACCCCGCCCGAGCCCTCACCCCTGGCCCCTCTCCCTCAAGGGGAGAGGGGAAGTAAGGACATCGTCCTCCCCCCTCTCCTGCGGCAGGGAGAGGGGGGCTGGGGGGGTGAGGGACTCGTCTGCGCCCTCGTGCTCAACTGGAACGGGTGGCAGGATACCGTGCGCTGCCTGGACGCGCTGCGCCGCGGTACGCACCTCAACCTGCGCGTGGTGGTGGTCGACAACGGCTCGACCGACGGCTCGACGGAACACCTGGCGCCGCTACTGGACGGCGCGTGGGGCGAACTCGTCCGTAGCGAACGCAACCTGGGCTTTACCGGCGGGGTCAACCTTGGCCTGCGCAGAGCCCTGGAGCGCGGAGCTACCTATGTCCTGCTGCTCAACAATGATGCCACAGTCGAGTTGGAGTGCGTCGCCACGCTGGCCGCGGCGCTGGAAGCGCGGCCCGATATTGGGTTGGCCGGACCGCGCATCGTGTGGCGGGACCGGCCCGACCGCATCTGGTCCGCGGGCATGAGCGTGGCGTGGGCCAGCGCCACGCTGCACGCCCACCGCGACGAGCCCCTGGACCCCTCCGGTCGCCACGGCCGCCTCGATGGCGTGTGTATGGTGCAAGGGCTCAGCGCCTGCGTCATGCTGGTGAAGCGCGCCGTGCTGGAGCAGGTCGGTCCCCTGGACGACCGCTACTTCGCCTACTACGAGGACTTCGATCTGTGCCTGCGGGCGCGTCGCGCCGGCTACCGCTCCTTGTACGTCGGCACGGCCCACGCCGCCCACGCCGGCTCGGCCACGGCCAGCCGCGGCGGTGGGCTCTCGCAGTCCGCCCTCGTCAACTACTACGGCGCGCGCAACATCCTGCTGTTCATGGCCACCCATGCGCCGCCCGCCGTGCGTCCCCTCACCCTGACCATCCTGTGCGCCAGGCTGCTGACCTCCTGGGCGCGCGTGCTGGCCGGCGGCCTGCTGCTGCGCCGCCCCGACGCCCTAGCCCGTGCCACGGCCATCGCCGCCGGCATGGTCGACGCCACGCGCGGACGCTTCGGGGAGCGGGCCCCCGCGGGCGAGAAATGATCCTGGTCGACGCCTCTCCGCTGCAGACCGAGCATCGCTACCGCGGCCCCGGTACCTACACGGCCGGCTTGCTGGACGCGCTGACGCGCCTGCCGCACCCCGAGCCGCTAGGGCTGCTGGCCGAGCCGCCACACCCGACAGACCTGCCCTTGCTGGCCGACCTGCTGCGGCGCGACGGCGTGCAATGGGTCCCGCTGCACCGCCCCGTTCGCCCGCGCTACCGCTTTGCCTGGCTCGTCAGTTCCGTCGCCGTGACGGCCAGCCTGCGGCAGGTCCGCCCGCGCCTGTACCACGCCACCGAGCCCAACGGGCTGGCGCCGCCGCCCGTGCCCGGTATTGCCACCGTGGCCATGCTGCATGACCTGATCCCTCTGCGCCACCCCGAGGCGCATTTTCCCTGGCGTCGGTTCGACCAGCGCGTCGGCTACGCCCGCTATTTGCGCCTGCTGCAGCGCACCGACCGCCTGGTCGTCAATTCGGAGGCGACGAAGCGCGATGCGGTCGAGCGGCTGCGCATCCCGCCCGAGCGCATCACCGTCACGCCGCTGGCCGTCGACGAGCGGCGCTTCTATCCGTGCTCCCCGGGGGAGATTGACGCGGTCGTACATCGCTACGAGCTACGCCAACCCTATATGCTGCACGTGGGCGCCTCGACCTATCACAAGAACACCGACCGCATCCTGCGCGCCTTCGAGCGGTTCGGCGCGACGGCCGACGGCCGCGAACATGCCCTCTACATCGTGGGACGCTGGACAGGGCGCGCCCTCGCCGACCTCCATCACAGCTATCCTACACTGATAGGGTCCGGGCGACTGCGCGTGCTCGGCTTCGTCCCCGATGACGACCTGCCCGCTCTCTACGGCGGCGCCGATGCGCTGGTCTACCCCTCGCTGATCGAAGGGTTCGGCCTGCCCGTGCTGGAGGCGATGCGCTGCGGCACGCCGGTGATCATCTCCACCACCTCGTCGCTGCCCGAGGTGGGTGGGACGGCCGCACTCTACGTCGATTCGCTCGATGTCGAGGCCATCGCCGCCGCCCTGCAACGCCTGGGCGCCGAGCCGGCCTTCCGCGCCGACCTCGCCGCGCGCGGGTTGCGCCAGGCCGCGCACTTCACCTGGACGCGCACGGCCGAAGCCACGCTACAGGTCTATCGGGAATTGCTATGAGGATAGGGATCGATATCAGCTGGATGCAGGGGCCGCCCAGCGGCACCGCGACCTACGTGGCCGGGCTGGTCGAGGCCCTGGTGCGCCTCGATACGCCGCACGAGTTCGTGTTGTTCTCCCGCTCTCATCGGCGCGATGGGATGCGGGATGACGAGGCTCTACCCGGCGTGGGTCTGCCCCGCGTCAGTCACGTGCCGGTCGATGCGCCGCTGACTAACCTGCGCCAGCAGGCCACGTTGCCGTTGGCCATCCGGCGGGCGCGGCTCGACCTCTACCACTCCCCGGCCTACTTCCTGCCCGTCGCGCTGCCGCTGTTGTGGCGCGGACCCACCGTGCTAGGCGTCTTCGACCTCAACTTCCTGCGTCTGGGCGAGAATTGGCAGCCGGGGCGTCGCGCGCAGTACGTGTCGCTGACGCTGCAGGTCCCGCTGGCGGCGCGGCAGGCCACGCGCATCCTGACGCTCTCGCGGGCGTCGGCGCGCGACATCGCGCGCCTCCTGCACCTGCCGCCGCACAAGATCGCGGTTATCCCCGCCGCCCCGCGCGACCTGTTCCACCAGGCGCCCGATCCAGCGAGTGTCGAGCAGGCACGGGAGCGTCACGGCCCATTCTTTCTTGGAGTGGGCGTGCTGGCGCCGCAGAAAAACGTCGCGCGGATCATCGAAGCCTTTGCCCGCGCAGACGATGGGGCGACGCGGCTGGTGCTGGCCGGACGGCTGGCGGGCGACTACGCGGAGCGGGTGCTCCGTCCGCTGGCCCGGCGGTTGGGCGTGGCCGCGCGCGTGGTGTTCGCCGGCGCGGTCGACGACGAGACCTTGCGCGCCCTCTACCACGCCGCCGTGGCGCTGGTCTACCCCTCGCTCGGCGAGGGGTTTGGGCTGCCCATCGTCGAGGCCATGGCCTGCGGCTGCCCCGTGGTCACGTCGAACATCTCCTCCATGCCCGACGTGGCCGGCGATGCCGCCCTGCTGGTCGACCCGCGCGACGTGGCCGCCCTTTGTGCCGCGCTGGCCCGCATACGCGACGATTCCAGTCTGCGCATGGATCTCGCCCGGCGTGGCCAGGATCGCGCCGACCTGTTCACCTGGGACGCGGTGGCCCACCGCACGCTCGACTTGTATACAATGGCAGGTAGTGACTAGTCGTGAGTCGTGAGTCGTGAGTCGTGAGTCGTGAGTCGTGAGTCGTGAGTCGTGAGCCGTGAGCCGGGGTGCATCTGAAGCCGCGCGACATGGGACGGTGATTGACGTCCCCTGGTTATGTTGCGGCTGAAGACACTTTAGTGTCCGGTCCCTGCCATGCGACTTTAGTCGCAGGCCGTGCCCCCTGTTTCTGTTTCCAGGAGAGAGACCATTATCCGCACGCGCGTGGCGTCGTCAGCTCCATCAGCCCCACCGATGGCCGCGGCGTCGGATGTTCCTGTCCGCCGCGGTATCCGTTCGCCTCGTCCAGGGTACCTGGCAGCTCTACTGGTCTTGTTAGCCCTGGCGCTGCGTCTTTATCGCATCGGCGACCGGCCCCTCTGGCTTGACGAGACCTACACGGCCCACGCCGTCCGCTATGCGACCCTGGGCGACGTCATGGTCTGGACCTACAACAGCCTCGACCAGATGCCCGTGTTCAACGTCATCACCTGGCTGCTGCGCGGCCTCGGCGCCACCGAGTGGGCTCTCAGGCTGCCCTCGGCGATAGCCGGAACCCTGAGTGTGCTGGCTGTCTATCACCTCGGACGTACCGTGGCCCGGCCGCGCGTGGGGCTCCTCGCCGCCCTCTTGCTGGCGGCGCTGCCGTTCGCCGTGTGGTACGGGCAGGAGGCGCGCGCCTACGCGGTGCTGATGCTGTTCTCGGCGCTGCAGATGCTCTACGCCTATCGCGCCGTCGTCCGCGGAACAGTCCTCGACTGGGTCGCGCTGGCGCTGTGCTCGATCCTCAGCCTCTACATCCACTACCTGGGCCTATTCACCGCCGCCGCGACGGTCGGTGTCGTCGGCGTTATCCTCGCCATCCGCCTGGTTGTGCTGCTTATCGGCCCTCGCCGGCCCCTCGCGCACGCTGGATTCTACGCAAGGGCAAAGGGAACGCAAACCCATCTTCAACCCTCTCCCGCAGCCGGGAGAGGGGCTGGGGGTGAGGGTCGGCAGATTGGCCTCGCGCTGGCTGCTGGCGCTGTGCCGCCCTTGCTTACGTGCCCTGGCTGCCCGCGCTACGCGCCTTTCTGCATCGGGGCGACCGCGGCTTCGGCATGTTCTCCGGCGGTGGGACGGCCGGCCTCGGCGATCTGCGCTGGCTCCTGGCCACGTTCGGTTTTAGCGGCCTCGCGCTGCTGCTGTTGTGCGTCGGGATCGTCGTCGCCCTCGTCGGGATAGGACACGGGCTCTGGCGCGAAGGCGTCCTGCTCCTGCTCTGGCCGGCGATCCCGATCGCGGCCTTCTGGGTCAAGATCCAAACGGCGACCCTGTTGGTACCGCCCCGCTACTTCAGCTTCTTGCTGCCGGCGGCGGTCTTGCTAGCCGCTATCGGCGCCGACGGCGTCGTCGAGGCCGCTGGCTGGATCGTGCGCCGCATCGGCAGCGAACGGTGGCGCTATCCCGTCGACGCCGCCGGAGCGGTCGTCGTGGCGCTGCTCCTGTTGCTGCAGACGGTCCCGGCTCTCGCGGCGCAATACGCCATGCCCAAGACCGATTACCGTGCCGCCGCGGAGCACATCATGGCGACGAGTCCGCCCAACTCCGTTATCTTCGCCGTCGGGACGTGCAATCCGCTCATCCTGGGTCCGCTGGACTACTATCTCTGGCGGCGCCACTCGTCCATCGTTGTCGTGGATGGCGGGCAACTGGACGACCGCGTGGCCGCGCGTTTGCGCCGGGGGACGGGCCTGGTTTGGGACGCCATCTTCACCGCCTCGGGCGCCTCGGGTTGCGTCGCCCCGATCGACCTGGCCCACGCCCCGACGACGGGCCTGGCGGTGACGCCCTTCGGCGAGGTCGCGCTGCTGCGCGCACGGGCGCGGCGCCTCGACGCCGTGGCGCAGACCAAAGCGTTGCTGCGATGGGGCAGCGCTTACCAGCCGCAGGTGCTGTCCTCGCTGGACCTGTTGAACGTGCTGTCCAGCCGCGCCCGGATCGGACGGAATCTCTTGCCCCCACCGACGACGATTGGGACGGGCCGCGAGCGCTGGTCCATGCCGTCGGAGGCGCGCGCCTTGCCCGACGGGAGCGGCTTCGAGCTGGGTCCCGGCGGGGGCGGCATGGTCAACGTCACGTTGACTACGCGTCACGTGACGGCAGGGAGGCACTATCTGCTCTCGTTCTCCTACCATAACGGTGGGCTGCAGGGCGAGCAAAAAGTGTACGTGTCGGCGCTCTCGCCGGGCGGACAATGGCTCAGCGTCTTCCCCAACGGCGCCGGCTACTCCTGCTCACCGGCCGCCGACCCGACCAGGGGCAGCTTCGCCTTCACCGCTCCCGCCGGCACGACCTCGCTCATCATCTGGCTGCGCGCCACCGGCAGCGGCACGGCCGCCTTCCAAACCGTCCGGTTGCAGCCGGTGGGATAGCCGTGACCATACCGGGAGCATAGCGGCTCGTCCGCTACGGTCGGCGCCGGGTGACACGGCGCCGCCACGACTGGGAGCGCAGGCGGCTCGCCCGCTTCCATCGCAACCGCACGGCTCGGCGGTCCCGACCGTCTTGCAAACCGAACCAGGCGGGCAAGCTACCCGCGCTCCCAGTCAAAATCTCACGGCTCCTTGCCGTGTAGGCGCAATAGTCAATAATGTGAAGAGTATGATGCTGACCGTGGTGACCGTGGAAGGATAACGACTCCTGCAAGTAACATATCGACGTGTTGGTCCCGCTGGCCTCCCCGCGGCGCCCGTCTCCGTTCCCATGGTTCCCACGACCCCTCGTGTCGGACATCTCCAGGATGGGCGGCGTCGCCACCCCTCGTGGGCGACGCTGCGGGCCTATGGCTTGTTGGCGCCGCTCAGCCCGGCTGCCATGGCCGGCGTCATGGCCCTGGCGCTGGGCATCGGCGCCGTGGCGGGGCTGCTGGGCGTCTGGTCTCTGGGACTACTGGCGCTGCTCATCGCCGTCGCTGTGCTGCTGCGGCCCGCGCTGGGCCTTGTCGTGCTGGCGGCGGCCTGCGCGCTGGATCGCTTCTCGCTCAGCGTGGGGGGGCCCAACGTGCGCCCCGACGAGCTGGCCGCCTTGTTGCTGGCCGCCGCGCTGATTCTCGGGCAGATGCTGACCGGTCGCCTGCGCGTGCGGCCGTGTGTCCGGCCGCCGCGCCCGGCTATCCGGGCACGCATACGCCGCCGCAGCCGCGTGCCCGGACGACCGGACGCGGCCTCCGTGGCGCGCGGCGCCGTCCCGTTGTTGGCGCCGGTGCTGGCCTACTGGGGCACGAACGTCCTGTCGACGCTGGCCTCCAGCGGCGACCTGACGCGCGGCCTTGGGCTCGACATCCTGACGCTCGACCTCGTCGTGCTCTTCGTCGCCCTCGTGATGTACCTCAACAGTCCCGCCCGTCTGATGCAGGGGATCTGGCTGTGGCTGGGCGTAGCCACCGTCGAGGCGGCCGTGGGCATGGGCGCCTTCGCCTGGTACCTGGCGGCCCACCACGTGGTGCCCGGCGTCCAGCTGGCCCCGGACAACCCGCGACAGGCGCTGGTGTACGGGACGCTCTACGAGGGCAACATCTTCGGCAGTTACATGAGCGCCGCTTTCCTCATCGCGCTGGCCCTGGGCTCCGAGGAGACGGTATCCGCGCGCCACAAAACGTACCTCTACCTCGTCTGCGTCGCCACGGCGATCGGCCTGCTGCTGAGCGATACGCGCTCGGCCTGGGGCGCCACCGTGGTGGGCGCGCTGGTGCTGCTGGCCTTGTTGCAGATCGGGCGCGGCGGCCGGCGAGCGCGCTTCACCGGCCGGCTGCTTGGCGGATTGATCGTGGTCGGCGTGGTCTTGGGCGTGGCGCTGGCCGTGCTGCCGGGCAGCATCACCGGGACGCTCGGCGCGCGGGCGCAAGGGCTGCTCAACTTCACCTCGGGGTCGGGTTACGGCCGCGTGCAGCTGTACAAAGAGGCGCTGGACGAGTGGCAGGCCCACCCCGTGCTGGGCCTTGGTCCGGGCAGCTTCAACTATCGCCTGCCCGGCGACATCGCGACCGGGCCGGCCTGGCTGCCCAACCTGAGCCTGCAGGCGCTGCACGACACCGGCGTGATCGGGCTGCTGGTCATGCTGTGGCTGTTCGTCGCTTTCTTCGTCGTGACGCTGCGCGCGTTGCGGCGGGCTCCGCCTGGCCAGCCGCGCGCGGCCCTGGCCGGTCTCATCGCCGCCGTGACCGCCCTGCTGATCGCCTTCCAGCTCACGCCGGGCTTCTCGCTGGGCTACTCCTGGGCCCTCATCGGCTTTGGTATCGCCGCGGCGCGTGTGGCTTACCCCCACCCCCACCCCCTCTCCCTGCCGGGGGGGAGGGGGGCAAGACGAACAGCAGGACGGGCTCCTGGAAAGGGAGTACATGCCTACCGTGGTAGATAAGCGGCGTTCGCGCCTACGGTTAGGTAAGAGCTGCACTCATTGGGACCGCCGGCTTCCAGCCGGTACGTCCTCGCCGGCCACGACACCGCGAATGCGGACACTGTTCCCGGCAACATCAGCTGGCAAGGATGCCGGCGGTCCCAGGGGGCACGACCTGCTTCCCCTCTCCCAAGTGCGGGAGAGAGGTGGGGTCCCGCTTGCGGGAGGGGTAGGTGAGGGGTGAGGATCGGCATCGACGCGCACGCCGTGGGCAGCCACCTGGGCGGGAACGAAACCTACATCCGCAACGTCATCCGTTCTTTGGGGGAGGTCGATCCCGATGGCGACTACACGCTCTTCATGACCGCCGCCGGGCTGCATGAGCCCATCCCGAGCACGGAGCGGATGCGGCGGGTGGCCGTGCGCCCGCGCAACCCGTTGGCGCGCATCCCCGTCAGCTTCCCGCTGGCGTTGGCGCGGGAGCGCATCGACGTGGTCCACGTGCAGTACGTGGCGCCGCCGCTGTGCCCGGCCCGCATCGTCGTCACCGTGCATGACATCGCCTACGACCGGCATCCCGAGCTGTTCACGCGCGCCGAGGTGGCGCGCTTCCGCCTGCTGGTCCCCTTGACCGTGCGCCGGGCGGCCGCCGTGCTGACCGTCTCCGAGTTCTCCAAGCGTGACATCGTGCGGCGCTATCTCGTCCCGCCGGAGCGCGTGGTGGTGGCGCCCGACGCGGCCGATCCCATGTTCCGGCCCCTCCACGATCAGGCGCGGCTGGCCGCGGTGCGTGAGCGTTACGGCACGGGCGACGACTACATTCTGTGCGTGGGCAACCTGCAGCCGCGCAAGAACCTGCGCGCGCTGATCGACGCCTACGTGAGGCTGCGGCGCGCCGGCGCCACGCGGCACAGGCTGGTGCTGGTGGGGCGCAAGGCCTGGCTGCACGACGACATCTTCGCCGCCGCGCGCGACTCGGGCTACGCCGACCAACTCGTCTTCACCGGCTACGTGCCCGACGCCGACCTCGTGGCGCTGTACAACGCCGCCGCCGTGTTCGTCTACCCGTCGCTGTTCGAGGGCTTCGGGCTGCCGCCGCTTGAGGCCATGGCTTGCGGCGCGCCGGTGGTCTGCTCGAACACCTCCGCCTTCCCCGAGGTCGTCGGCGACGCCGCCCTCATCGTCGACCCGCGCGATCCCGAAGCCCTCGCGGCGGCCATCGCCACCGTGCTTGGCGACGTCAACATGCGCACCGACCTCGTCATCGCGGGCTTGCGCCGCGCCGCTCAATTCTCGTGGGAGACGACCGCGCGCACTATTGTCAGTACATACCATCACGCCGATTCATAGTAGCTGCTACACTTGCTTTTGAGACCGAGGGATCAGGCGTGGGCATTCACCAAGATGGTGACCTAGGGCAAAGGCCGCGCAGCATGCCAGGCCCTGGAGAGTTAGTTATCCGGTCACATGCCAATCACGCAAGGGGAAGAGGAATCAATCTGCCGATGAACCATAGCCAGTACTACCAGGCGAACACAGCGTACGCCGAGTTCCTTTCCGCTCTACCCGAGCAGATGTATCAGAAGTACATTGATCACCTATGGGTCGATGGTGGGAAGACCCTCGATGTTGGATGTGGAGTGGGCACCGTAGTGCGGGCGCTGACGGCGCGTGGGGGAGATATAGAGGGCATCGATCCGTGTGAGCCAGCTATCGAGCGGGCGCGCTACGGTCCCGGCACTTTCTGGATTGGTGAGGCTACTGCTCTGCCATTTCAGGATGCCTCCTTCGATAGCATAGGCTCATTCACTGTCCTGGAGCATACCTCGGAGCCTGAAGTAGTCCTTAGGGAAATGGTCCGCGTGCTTAAGCCAGGGGGGCGCATCGTGGTGGCATGTCCCAATTTCCTGCGCGTTGTCGGCTTGAGCGCGCATCACTGGCACAATCGTGGTATGCGGCAAAAAACGCGCAATCTTGCAGTATTGGCGCGGAAAATGTGGTGGGCACAGTTCCAGCCGGAGCGCATGGCATTCGATCACATGCCAGTCGTGATGCGAGAAGGGGTGTTCGAGCCCGACGACGATGCTATCACGGTCACGAACGCCGTGGATATCGCGTTCTTCCTGCGGCCCACCGTCCGAATCACGTATCATTCAGGGCTACTGACCTACAGTAGCGCACGGTTGGATCGCTTAGCGGAGATGCCCATGGTGCGTACGCTCATTGGCAATGTGTTTCTTGTTGGGGAGCGCGTTGCGCTAGGTAGCTAGTCATGGTGAGAGAGGTAGTGCATGGTCAACCTGCGACGCACAAGGTGACGCCACCCACACGGGAGCAGGCTTCGGCACAGACTGCCCAGTTTCCCATAGACAGCGTGTTGATTCTCAATCCGTCGACCGAAGTGGCGTACGGTTCGCTGTACCAGTGGTTTGAGGGGCGCGTCGCGTCCTCGCCGATCGCCGTCTACGCGCCGGAGGTGCCGGACCGTTTGCGCTTGGTGCTGGCTCCGCGATCATTACGTCCGGTTCTGTCAGCGGACGAAATGGATGCCAGGGCCGCCGCACAGGCACGGAGCGTAGTAGGCGGCTCATCGCGCTCACCATGGCGGCGCTACATCGGCATCGCTGGGCGGTACCGGTCGATCGTCGTCCTATGCGCGAGCGACGACGAGGTGACCAGCGGCCAGACGGTCTATCGCATTGTGGCGCAGGCGTTGTTGAGCCGCTCTATCGTCCTTGTCGGCCCGCGCGCCACGCGCACGTGGCCTGGTGGGCGTGGCAACGTTGATCCACGGCGGCTGCGTGAGCTGGCAATGATAGCGGGGGCGGGTTTGCTAGCGGCAGGGACGGCGACCATTGCCCTGACGGCGGTGACGCTCGATGACGCCCTTGCCCGATGGAGTTCGCGGAGACCGGCGCCATGAGCGCGGCAGGAGTGGTAAGCACAGTAAGCGCGATCATCGTCAACTGGAACGGCAAGGACTTGCTGGCCGAGTGCCTCGCGACGGTGCGCTTGCAGACGCGCCCCTTCGACGAGATCCTGGTGATCGACAACGGGTCGAGTGATGGGTCGCAAGCCATGCTGCGCGCGTCTTATCCCGATGTGACGCTCATCGAGTTGGGCCGGAACAAGGGCTTCAGCATCGCCAACAATGTCGGCATCAGGCATGCCCACGGAGATTACATCGCGCTCTTGAACAACGACTTGCTGCTCGACCGCGGGTGGACCGCGCGTATGGTCGCCGCGCTCGATGCGGACCCGTCGTTGGGATCGTGCGCGTGCAAGATGTTGCGGTACGATGAGCACACGGTGATCGACGCGGCCGGCATTAATCTGCGCGTCAATGGGACGGGCCGTAACCGCGGGTTGCACGAGCGCGATGGCGAGCCCTACGCTCACCCCGCGCGCGTCTTCGGAGCGTGCGCCGGGGCGGCAATGTACCGCGCCGCGCTCTTCCGTGATATCGGAGAGTTCGATGAGGATTTGTTCATCTACTTCGAGGATGTCGACCTTGCCTTCCGCGCGCAACTCGCCGGTTATGACTGCCTCTATGTGCCCGATGCCGTGGTCTACCACCATCATGGGGCGAGCAGCGCCCGCTTTGATAAAAGTTACTACTACGTGGCTCGCAACAGCCTGCTCGTCGCTATAAAGAACATGCCCGCCCCGTTGCTGCGCCGCTATCTTGTCCACGTAGCTGCCGTGCCCCTGACGTACGCGCTGTACAGTGGGATGGCCGGGGACCTGAGCGGATATGCCCGCATTTGCTTCGACACGCTGCGTTTGCTGCCGCGCATGCTGCGCAAGCGTCGAGCGATCCAACATCGCGCGAGGCGTAGTCCCGCCGATGTGGCAGCACTCCTTACATAAGAGCGGTCATGTGGCGTCCTACAGCGACGCATCGCTTGACAATGTAAACAACATGTTTGTCGAGAATCGAGTACCGATAGTGCATCACGACAACGGACTCGGCGGAGTGCGAACAAGGGTTGCGCTCCTCCTGCGGCCAACCATCGAACCGGCCTACGGGACGGTACGCCGCTGGCTAGCTGATCAGCCAGGTATCTCCTCCATTACCATCTTAGACGAGGGCGCGACGGACGCGCTACACCAGGTCGTGGCGCCCCGAACGGTACGAGTCGCTCCATCGATAAAGAGAATTCTCGTCCCAATCCGTCCTGACCAGTTACTGAAGGGCTGGCGCATTTTCTTCACCCTGTTCAATCATTTCGGGACCATTGTCGTTTTGTGCGCCACCGATGACGATGTCGTTGGCGGCTACACGCCGTATCGGCTGCTGGCCGAATTGCTGTTCGGTCGCCGCGTCGTCCTGATCGGCCCGAGCGTGAGCAAGGAGTGGCCCGGCGGGCGTGGGCTCGCGACCCTTGTCCGTGCCCGTGAACTGGTGGCGCTTGTCAGCGCCGCGCTCGTGGGCATGGGGACGACGCTGGTAGCCTTTGCCGCGGTCGGAGCGCAGGAGGCGGTGGTGTGGCTGATCGGCCGAGAGCGGGCGGGGCGATGAGCGGGGGGGGGAAGGATGAACCAGGACGGGGCGGGGGCGCGAGGCCGACGCCGGGCGCCGTGAGCGTGATCATCGTGAACTGGAACGGCGTGCGGCTGCTGGGCGAGTGCCTGGACTCGCTGCGGGCGCAGTCACGGCGACCGGACGAGGTGCTGGTGATCGACAACGGTTCAGAGGACGGGTCGCAGGCGCTGCTGCGGGAGCGGTATCCGGAGGTCACGCTGGTGGAACTAGGACGCAACACAGGATTCAGCGTGGCCAACAACGTCGGGCTGCGGCGTGCCCGGGGGGAGTATATCGCGCTACTGAATAACGATGTGCTGCTGGATGCGGCGTGGATGGAGCGGATGGTGGGGGCAATTACAGCGGACGTGTCCTTGGGCTCGTGCGCCTGCAAGATGCTCTTCTACGACCGCCGCGACACCCTCGACTCCGCTGGCATCATCATGGGCGCGAATGGCAACAGCGTCAACCGGGGTATCAACCAGCGGGATGGGACTGCGTACGCGGAGCCGGCGCGGGTGTTTGGAGCGTGCGCGGGGGCGGCACTGTACCGGGCGACGCTATTCGCGGACATCGGGCTGTTCGACGAAGACCTGTACATCTATTACGAGGACGTGGACCTGTCGTTCCGCGCGCAACTGGCGGGGTACGACTGCCTCTACGTCTCCCAGGCCGTCTCCTTCCACCACCATAGCGCGTCGGGTGGCCGCCTCGGCAAGAAATATTACTATCTGACCCGGAACAACCTGATCGTCACCCTGAAGAACATGCCGACGCCACTGCTGCGGCGCGCTCTACCTCGCGTTCTTGGACACCAACTGCAACAGGCGTTGTTCCTGGGGCTGCGGGGTCAGGCAGGGACGTATATCCAGGCCCACCGTGACGTGCTACGCATGCTACCGGGCACTCTGCGTAAGCGCCGATCAATCCAGCGCCGTGCGCGTCGTACTTCCACTGAGATCAACGCGCGTTTCACATAAAGCTGGCAGCCAATGGCGCGACACGTGAGGCTAGAATGGGTCGCGCGCATCCACCGCTTGGATAACGCAAGCGCAAGACATGAGCTTAGGCTAGGCGCTTACTGGCTGATGGCATCCCTCTACGACCGTCTATATGAAACGACGTTGTAGCTGCCGCATGTCGTACGGCGTTTGGCGTACCATGATGTTCACCATGATGCGCTCGAACATACCGGGGTCGAGCTGCCGCGTACCTGGCGCCGTCCGTATGGCCGGCTCGTCGACATATTGGCGGAACAGTATATACCACTTCATGGCCGTCACCTCGATCGACCGTTCGGTGCGCACCCACTCATACGCCTTGGCAGCCAGACTCTCCCGACGTGGGACTTCCACGACCATTTCCTGGAGCGCGGCGGTCCATAGCTCGGGCGTGTTTGCTTCTACCACGACACCACGGTCAGGACGGATGGTGGCCAGGTAGGGCATGACGGGAGACGCGATGGTAGCGGCGCCGGTAGCTGCGTACTCAAGGTACTTGATGTCCGATTTAGCCGCGTTGAACGGCGTGTCCCGCAACGGAGCAAGCCCCACATCGATGCGCAACTCGGACAGGAAGCGCGGGTAGAGCGGAGCGTCGATAAAGTCATGGTGGGTATAGCCCTCGGCGCCTGCCAAATCCGGGATCGGACAGCCCACCGAGATGACGCGCACGTGGTCCTGTCGCTCATCGAGCAGGCGACGCAGCGCGGGGGCAATGAGCGGGACATCTTCTTGATGGCTGGGCGTGCCGCAGAAGGCAACAGTCAACGGGGCGTGCTCCACGCGCGGCAGACGGACAAACTGTGTCGTGTCGATGGCGTTGGGCAAAATGTGGACGCGCGTGCCAAGCGCCACGCAGCGGTCCGCGATGACCTGGGTCGAGGTCGTGATGGCGTCGGCGGCGCGCAGGGCTGTGCGGATCGTTTCCCGGCGCGGGCGCATACGGTAGAAGTCAGCATCGACGTGGTCGGCCGGCACGTCTAGCAACCAATCGTCGATGTCGACGAGGACCGGCTTGTTGAGTCGGCGCGCGGCGCGGATGATCGGCAACATGAAGTAGTGGCGCGGCCGCGAGATCCAGACGAGATCCCACTGGTCCAACGTGCGCAGCGTATGCCGGATCGCCCCGACGTTCCAGGGCATCAGGTGGAGCAACTCGTACTCGACAAGGCCCATCGACCGCAGAGCGTGCAGCGGTGTCAGAGAGCGCACAAAGGTGCAACTTTCCGAGATGGCGGTGTGCGTCAGGGCCAGGACGCGTAGCGGCTGGGTCATGGATGTCATTCAGCTAGGATTGTAGCAGACTGTATCTCCACGCGGTCGGCCAGGAGGCTATGGGTTTCAAGATGTACAATATGATGCATAATAGATGAGAGCGCCGCTCCTATCCAACGCGCTCAACCCGGATGGAATACGTGTCAGGAGCGATGCTAAACACAGGCACTTGAAAGGGGAACTGATGGAACCAAACCTGTTTCACGAGGAGCCCGAACATACAAGGCAACGCGATATGCGAGCCGATTCACATGGATCACGGGACCTTCAAGGTCCCGTAGCCGTCCTTGATGACGATCGAGTAGCTCACCGCGCAAACCTGACCTCTATCACGGACCCGCAGACGCCCGAGGGGTTATACCTTGACCTTTTGAAGAAATGCCTCACCCGTAGCTTGTTCAAAAAAGATGTTCACCAGCATCATGGCCCTGCCCATCCCGGTCGGGATCAGCTAGTGCGCCTCCTGTATAAGCCGGTACGTATAGCGCGTGACCAGGTGTATGCCGGACTCGTGCATTATGCGCCTCGACCAGCCCTGAAGCAGTTACTGCATGTGTTTGCCCCGTTAGCCAATCAAGTAAGGCAGCATGATCCGGGACGGGTGATAGAGGATGAATATCCGGCCGAAGCTGAAACAATGATTGGTCTCGCACGCCTTGACAACCTCCAATACTGCATCACCGATGTTCTGCGGCGCCGCATGCCGGGGGATCTGATCGAAACAGGTGTCTGGCGAGGCGGAGCCACGATCTTTATGCGGGCTGTACTAAAGGCGTACGGCGATACCAGCCGTACGGTATGGGTTGCCGACTCATTCCAGGGGCTGCCCAAGCCCGATGCCCGGCACTACCCTGCCGACGCGGATGACGTATTCTGGGCGCTTGACGTGCTTGCAGTGTCGCTAGAGGACGTACAGGCCAACTTTGCACGCTACGGTTTGCTCGATGACCAGGTGCGCTTCCTCGTCGGGTGGTTCCGCGATACGCTACCACAAGCAGAGATTGAGCGGTTGTCGGTCCTGCGTCTGGACGGAGACATGTACGAATCGACGATGGATGGTCTGCGCAACCTCTATCCGAAGCTGTCAGCGCAAGGATACGTGATCATCGACGACTACAACTCAGTACCTCAGTGCAAGGCGGCCGTAGACGAGTTCCGTGCCGAGCACGGGATCACCGAGCACATCGTTCCCATCGACGCGCAGGCCGTGTTCTGGCAGCGGCAGGCCTAACCAGTCCCCATTGATAAAGATGAATAGAGCAGATGATCCGCCCGCCCTTGTTGTGTCCCCCACGTCCGCGCGGTCTGGTTGGCCGGTTCGTGATGACTATGCAGCGCAGGCCGTTCCGGCCGCGCCTTCAGACCCAGTGGGCCCACTTGACCCGCGCGTCGACGTTTCAATCGTCATCGTCAACTGGAACACACGTGAGCTATTGCGCGCCTGCCTCTCGTCGATCCCTCGCACGATACACGGGGGGAATGGTCCTGACGCTGCCTTCCACCAGATCGAGGTCATCGTCGTCGACAATGGATCGCATGATGGCAGCGTCGAGATGGTAGCGCGCGAGTTCCCTTACGTGCAACTCCTGATCAATGAGCGCAACGTAGGTTTCGCCGCCGCGAACAATCTGGCGTTGCGGACCGCCCACGGGCGCTACCTGCTACTCCTGAACAGCGATACGGTTGTGCGTCCGAGCGCGATCGAGGCGATGGTTGCTCATATGGATGCGCACCTCGAACTCGGGGCCGTGGGACCGCGTCTTCTTAACGCCGACGGATCCCTACAACTGTCGGCGCACGACTTCCCGCGGCTGGACCACGATGCGGTGATGCTGCTCGAAGTAAAGCACTGGCCGCTCATTGGCAACGTGGTGCGACGTGTCGCACAGCGTACATATGGACCACAGCACGAACAGACGCGCACGGTTGACTGGGTGTCAGGGGCGTGTTTGATGCTGCGCCGCGAGGCGCTGAGACAGGTCGGCGTCCTCGACGAGGCCTACTTTTTCTTTTTCGAGGAGTCTGATCTGTGCTATCGACTGAGCGAGCGCCGTTGGCGAACGGCTTTCCTGGCCGATGCCGAGGTTATCCATATGGGTGGCCAGAGCCGCGACCGCGCCCCCGCCGCCAGCCTGGTCTGGTACTACAGGGGACTACTCCGCTATTACCGTCTGCATAGCTCCCAGCGGCGTTATGCTCTGGTTCGCATTGGAGTCCTGATCGGAACGTTTGGGCATATCATGTGGCGACTCCCTGGCCGGCGCAGACGCCTGGCCCAACGCTCGTTCCTGGCGGCCTACGCGCGTATCCTGTCCTACGCGATGAAAGGGTAATCGCTCGATAACTTATGACACCCTCTCCTCCTCTTGTCTCTATCATCGTCCCGACACGCAACTCGGCGGGGGCGTTGCCCGCTTGCCTCGTGAGTGTGAGCCGGCAAACCTATCCGGTGATTGAGTTGATCGTGGTCGATAACGGGTCCGCCGATGACACGTTAGAGATAGCCCGGACGGCCACTCCGCTGGTCTTCACGCACGGTCCTGAGCGTTGCGCTCAGCGCAACGCTGGCGTGCGGGCATCGACGGGCTCTTACATCGTCTTTATTGATAGCGATATGGTCCTGGCTCCGACGGTCATCGAGCGATGTGTGCGGGTGATGACGGATGAGCCGGCGGTGCGCGGCGTGATCATCCCTGAACGTTCGCTTGGCGAGGGATTCTGGGCGCGCTGCAAAGCGCTCGAACGGAGTTGTTACGTGGGCGATGATACGATCGAGGCGGCGCGTTTCTTTGCGCGCGATGCCTTCGAGGCGGTGGGCAGCTATGACGAGGCGCTCACGGCAGCCGAGGACTGGGACCTATCACAGCGTGTGTCCGCGCTCGGTCCGCTGCGCCGCATCGACGCTTATATCACCCATTTGGAGGGTGCGCTCACTTTGCGCAAGACCATGCGCACCAAATTCTATTATGGCACCACGCTGGGGCGCTACATCCGCAAGCAGCCCGCGCGCTCGGCGCGTCAGTTCCAGCTGATCCGCCCAGCCTTCCTGCGCCACTGGCGACGGCTGCTCGCGCAACCGTCCCTTGCGACAGGCATGATGGTGATGAAGGGCTGTGAGTTTGCGGCGGGCGCGGCTGGCATCGTTTGCGCCTCCTGGCAAGGCACGCGCAAAAGTAACTCGACGTAGCATGTGGATATGCTAGACTCATAATTGGTCCCCAAGACCATACGAAGTTGAGGTGGAATTCACATGCCGGGAGCCTCTCCTGTGAGCGTCGCTCCGACCTTGTCCATCATCGTCCCAACCTACCGCGGTGGCTCACGGATCTATGCCAACCTGCTTGAGCTCGATCGCGCCCTAAGTCTCATTGGGGAGACGTACGAGATTATCGTCGTCTCGGACGGGAATGCTGACAACACGCACGACGAGGCGCGGCGCCTGGATGAGCCGCATGTGCGCGTGTTTCATTATGCCCGCAACATGGGTAAGGGATTTGCACTGCGCTACGGCATCGTCCGATCACGGGGCGATATCATCACGTTTATCGATGGGGACGGCGATATAAACCCGGCGCAAATCGCGGCCTACCTCCATGCCATGCGGGGATCAGGAGCTGATGTCGTCGTCGGCTCCAAACGGCATCGCGACTCGCAGGTCATTTATCCGCCGCTACGCCGGCTCTACAGCGCCGCCTATCAGGCTTTGCTGCAGATGCTCTTCCACCTTAACGTACGGGACACACAGGTAGGCCTGAAGCTCTTTCGGCGCGAGGTGTTGACCGCCGTACTCCCCCGCATCGTGGTCAAGCGCTACGCCTTCGACCTGGAGTTGCTCGTGGTGGCCCATTACCTGGGTTTTACGCACGTGGTTGAAGCCCCGGTACGCATTGGCCATCGCTTCACTAGCACGATCAACCGGCGGGCCATCATGAGCATCTTATGGGAGACGGCAGCCATCTTCTACCGCAAGAATGTGCTCCACTACTACGACTATTCGCACGTTCCCGCACCGCTCGACGCACTAACGGCTTCGACCGAGGCCGAGCTTGCCGCCGTGGTCAGCGAGGAGGAAACGTACATCATGCGCAATGTCGCTTTGTGGGTTTTAAGGGGCAGCGCCCGGATGCTGCGAACCTGCTACGCTAGGGTTTGTGAGTTGCTCCTTCCTCCCCGTGAGACGCGTCCCAGCGAGGCGATCGAGGTCAAACTCGATCGGGGGGGTGAATCTATGGAGGATAGATGGCGCGCCAGCATGTAGGAGAGTTGGTCGTCACCGGCAAGCTCAAGTTAGGTAGGCCAGGTTCACCGGACGGCAGTAACCGGCAGGACCGTCACCCAAAGGGGCGCATGACGGGTAGCAATACAGACGTCGGCGCTAGCAGTGATCGGCGGCGGACGGGCCTTGTTTGGGCCAAGCTCCTGGTGACCGGGGCGGTGGTGGTCGTGGCCTGGCGGCATTGGGACACGGGGGCAGCCTTCTTCCTAGGGATGCTTGCCGCATCGGTTATCGGGTTGGTCGATGCTCGGATCAGCGTCGTCTTCGGCTTGTTGGCGTTGGCGCTGTGTCCTCTCCTGCTTGTCGCTGAGCATGCCGCATGGGTACAACGATCGCCCTTGGTCGACTATTACCTGGCTAATAGCGGCATCGTCAGCTTAAACGGCGCCGTGGAGTCGGTCGTTGTGTGGGCGTATTATCTGCTGTGTATCGGCACCGCAGCGCACATTATGTCCTATCTGACGCGTGACGGAGATATAGGACGACGACTAAGAATAAGAAAAGGGACGGGCGGGTGAATAACGTGGGGCGGCCTGTAATGGCGTGGATAGGTGGAGCGACTACCGGGCAGGTGGTGCGACGAGCCGGCGTATTGGGGGGAGTCATCTTCCTGGTGATGGTCCTGGGCGGTTGGCGTCTGCTGGCAACGAGCCAGCAGAGCGGGGTGACCGGCGCGCAGACATCTCTTGGCGGCGGCGTCAATGCCATCATCGCCTTGCCGGCTAACGTCGACAAAGACTACACCCGCGCAACTATCTTGCAAAATGCCGGTCGCTGCGACAAGGCCATTCCGCTCTACCTGAAGGTCATCAATGAGTCGGGAACATTGCCGTACGCAAAGGCCTACGTCAACCTCGGCGATTGCTATCAAGATCCGTCGGTTGGCGCGACAAACGTCGCAATCCTCTACTACGACAAAGCGATCGCCCTCGATCCCACCGACTTTGGCCTCTATATTCGGCGTGCGGAGACAGAGTTCAATATCGGCCTGTCGGGACAGGCGATCATCGACGAGATGACCGCTCTACGGATGGCCACCAAAGTGCCCGCCTCGTACACTACCATCGCTCAGGATTTGGATAGGTTCGCGGATTTCGGTGACGCCATCACGGCCATGAACTATGCCCTTCAACTTGCCCCCGACAACTCGTCGTTGTATGTCCAGCGCGCTGGGATCTATCTGGACGCGCACGAGAATACCAACGCCTATCATGACTACCGCCGCGCCATCCAGATCGCGCCGTTCCTGGGCGACCGCGCCGACATCTACGTCGATTTGGCCAACGTCTACGATGGCGTGAAGAGCTTTGACCAAGCGTACGCGGCCATCGCCAAGGCCATCTCGCTGCAGCCGACTAACCTGGGCTACTACTTCAAAGCCGGCGACATCCATCAAGACGCCGGCCAATATACGCTGGCAAATTCGTATTACGATCAAGTGCTCAGGCGTGTCAGCAGGGGGCCGAACGCTGAAAAGGCGCACGAGTCCAAGGGGGACGCCAACGTGAAACTGGGCCAATACCAGAAAGCGCTGAACGAGTACAGGCAAGCCGAACGTTTCACGAGAGACCTGTCCACTCTGAGTCGTCTCAAGAACGACATCAAATCGACGCAAGCCCTGGTCGTCGCGCAATCGTAATGTCCATGGCCGACGTCGCTACCACGACGACCACGACGACCACGGCAATGGCGTTCGAGCCGCGTGCGGCGATGCGCTCTACCCAGCCGCGTCATATCTTGATTCTGAACTGGCGGGATATCACACATCCTCAAGGCGGCGGCGCTGAGACGGTGACACACGAGATCGCTCGTCGCTGGGTAGAGTGGGGCCACCAGGTGACGTTGTTTTGCGCCTCATACCCAGGCTCTCAAGCAGAGGAATGGATCGATGGTGTGCGTGTGGTGCGCTGTGGCCGGCAACAGACGGTCCATTGGCAAGCCTACCGTTTCTACCGTAAGGAACCGCGCGGCCGGTACGACGTCATTGTCGACCAGGTGAACACGATCCCGTTCTTCGCGCCGCTCTACGCGCGCGAACCTGTGGTCATGTTTATCCACCAACTCGCGCGCGAGATCTGGCACTACGAAGCGTCATTCCCCCTCAGCACCATAGGATATCTCTGTGAGCCGCTTTACTTACAGGCCTATCGGCGCACGCCAATCTTGACGGTGTCCCAATCGACACGCGACGACCTGCGGCGGCTGGGTTTGCCTGGTCCCTACCGCGTCATCCCCGAGGCCGTCGATACATTGGCGCCGGAGGTCCTCCCATCGCTGGAGACCAAAGAACAGACACTGACACTCGTGTTCGTCGGGCGTATCGTCCCATCTAAAAGGGTGAGCCATATCGTGCGCGCTCTCAAGCTGGTCCGGCAAGAGGGTCTGTCCGAGGCTCGCTTATGGATCGTTGGCTCGTGGGATGAGGCATACCGTGTCCAGCTAGACGATCAGATCGCAGCCCTTGGACTCGGTGACGCCGTGACTTTCTTCGGGAGGGCCGATCAGGCGACGCGAGATGATTTGCTGGCGCGCGCCCATGTCTTTGTGATGACGTCAGTGCGCGAAGGGTGGGGACTAGTCGTCACGGAGGCCAATACCCTGGGCACGCCAGCTGTCGTCTACAATGTGCCTGGCTTGCGAGACTCAACGCGCGATGGTGACACGGGCATCGTCTGCCCTTATAACAATCCCGCGGCTCTGGCCCACGCCATCACTGCGCTCTATCGCGACCCGGTTCGTTATGCGCGCCTTCGAATGAACGCATGGGCGACCGCAAAAGCACTGAATTGGGATCGAACAGCCCGGGCCGCGTGGGATGCCGTAGATGTCTACCGGAGCTAGTATCTCTCCTCCACTGCGGCGTCGCTTGTGGTCGAGCGCCTTGCTACGCCAGAACGCGCTTTTGTTCCTGGCAAACATGGCGACGAGCGCGTTCTCCTATCTATATCATCCCATCGTTGGGCACTTCCTGGGCAAGGCCGGGTATGGCACGCTCGTATCTCTTGGGGCATTTACAATTGTCCTGCTTATCCCGACGCAGGTCGTAGCTAACATCGCCAATAAGTTCGCCGCCGATCTCTCGGCGCAGGGCCGTATGGATCAAGTGAGCTACCTGGTTAAGCGCGCCACAGCCATCACCCTGGCGCTCGGGGTGCTATCCACCGTCGTATTTGTAGCTCTTAGCCCGACCTTAGCCCGTTTCCTTAACACATCACCGCAATTTATGGTCATCATCAGCCTCGGCTATATCTTCTCGTTCGCGTATCCGCTTAACTCGGGTATCGTGCAGGGCCGACAGCAATTCGCCTGGTTTGGCGCGTTCAATTTCCTGACGACGTTCTTAAAAGTTGCCGGCGCCGGGTTAATCCTTTATTTTGGAGGTGGTATCGGTGGAGCGCTGTGGGTCGCGTTTGGCGCCACGGTCGTCCTCTATGCGCTGAGCTTCCTACCACTGCGCGATGTCCTGCGCGCGCCAGCAGTGCGTATCCCGTCGCTCCGGCCGTTCGTTCTCTACGCCCTTGGGGCAACGCTGGTAGTCAGCGGCAACTTGCTGCTCGTCAACCTCGACACAGTTCTGGCCAAGCATTTCCTGTCTGCGGACGACGCCGGTTACTACGATGCGTTGGCGACGATGGGCCGTATCGTGCTCTTTGTCGGCGGAAGCTTCGTCTGGGTCATGTTTCCCAAGGTAGCAGCCCTCTCGCAACAAGGGCGATCTCATGGAGCTGTCCTCGGCTGGACTATGGCAGGCGTCTTCGCGCTGTCGGCGCCCGTCGTCGTCGTCTTCAAGCTTTTCCCCAGCCAGATCATCACCGTCATCTTCCATGCGCCCACGACCGTCTCGCAACAATTAGTCTGGTATGGGCTGGCTATGCTGATGCTGGCGTTGTCCAACGTTTTCATCAACTACTTTTTATCGCTTGCCCGGCTGGCGTTCGTGCCGTTCCTTTTGTTGTGCTGTGTGCTAGAAGTTGTCCTGATTTCAGCCTGGCATGGTAGCGTTGGTCAAGTGGTGGCGGCGATGCTCGTCGTCATGGCATTCTTACTCTGTGGGCTCGCCGCTCTTTACGGGCTACAAGCGTGGCGGGATGCACGTGGTGCCCGCGTTGGGCTGCCTGCCTAGCAGGGCTAGCACGCGATCATGCCAATAGGATAAATGACAGTGACCAAACAGGAACAGGCGACGCCCATCCTCTCGGTGATTATTGCTAATTGGAATGGAGCGCGTTTCTTGCCTCGCTGCTTCCAATCCTTGCGCGCCCAGTCTCTCCAGGACATCCAGGTCATCCTGGCGGACAATGGTTCTACCGACGACTCTCTACCGTTGACCAGGCGTGACTTCCCGGAGGTCCATATTGTTGAGTTTGACACCAATCTGGGTTATGCGGACGCTAACAATCGCGCGGCGGCGTTATCCACGGCGCCGTACCTGCTGTTCCTGAACAATGATACCCATCTTGATCCTACCGCGCTGGCCACGTTGATCTCTGTCGCTGGGGCGCGCCCCGAGGTAGCCATCCTGGCGCCGCAACAACGCACCTATGACGGCGCGGGCTTCCTCAACGTGGGTATGAGCGTCGATCTGCTTGGCTTCCCCTGTATCGGCAATGCGCCCGAAAACAAGGTATTCTACGCCGATGGCGCCTGCCTGTTCATCCGTCGCGAGGTCTTCGTCGCGCTGGGCGGCTTCGATGTGGGGCACTTCATGTTCTTTGAAGACGCTGACTTATGCTGGCGCGCGTGGTTATGGGGTTACCACATGGCTACCGTCCCGCAAGCGGTCGTGTTTCACAAAGCGGGCGGGACGGCGGGCTCGTCGTTGGCCGCAGGGACAGCTTACGCCACGAGCAGGAGCAAGCGCCGTCTGACCCACCGTAACCAGTTCGCGACAATTCTCAAGAACTACTCCGCACCAGCTCTCTGCGTCGCCGTGCCGCTCTTCGTGACACTGACTATAGGTGAGGTCATGCTGCTGGCAATGACGGGGCAACGCGGCGCCATCGGAGATGCATATATGCCGGCCTGGCGCGATCTGCTGCGCGATTGGGCGCGTATTCGCGCAATGCGCCGGAAGGTACAGCGATTACGCACGGTGAGTGATTGGTCGATCTTGCGTCGCATGGAGTGGCGGCTGGTCTCGGTCAGCCGGTTTATCCATATGGGCATGCCTCGCATCAAATGAACAACGCTCTGTCACATCAACCAGACAGGCAGGGTCGCGAGGGCGTGATCGCATTTAGATACCCGTTTAGCATCTCCTTTGATAACATGCAGTGTCACGGGCGCCACCACCGCGTGTCGTTGCGCTCTTGGGCTGTGCTGGGGATGGGAGTGGCATTATGAACATTTTATTTGCGCCCGCACACTATCTGCTCGACGGGGTATCTGGCGGCAGTGAGTATGGGTGGGCTTACGGCATTATCAACACGCTATCCGCCCAGCCCGATTTACGGCTATTCGTCGTGACGGGGATGATCAGGAGCGACAAGCGTCTCCCGGCTAATGTCACCCTGATCCGGCTTGGTGGCAACCCAACTCTCAAGTTCTCGTCCTCCTATCGTCTTGCTTTTGTTGGTCGCTACTACCTCGCTGCTCAGCGCATTCTCCACCAGTACCGCATCGACGTCATCCATCATATTGGACCGTTCGGCTACGGCACGACCTTCAACCTATTGCCCTTGCTTGGCGCCACGCGCCGGATCCCCTTCGTGATCGGACCTTTGCAAGTCCCACATACCATGCAGGGGGGTGAAGAACAGACGTTCTCGCAAGAGGACGTGCGTTCACGTCGCACGGCCAGCGATGCCGCGCGAGAGCAACTCAGCGGCGCGCTGATCAAAGCTGGACGGCCGATCCTGCATGGTCTCTCGACCCGCACCCTCCGCAACAGCGATTACCTGGTGGCAGTGAACAAGCAAGCGCGAGATCTATACGCGGCCGTTACTCCCAACACTCCAGCGGTTGTGATTCCACCAGGCGTGGCCAGCGACCGCTTCGGGCACGTGTCGGCCCTGTACCGTGATCGAGGGGGGCACAATGGAGATAGAGGTGGCGACATACTCTATGTAGGATGGTTGTTCGTGCGCAAGGGCCTGGATCTCGTCATCGAAGCCATGGTGCGACTCATCCCACACTACCCCTCATTACGGTTGCGCATTATTGGAGACGGACCACAACGAGGGGCGCTGGAGGCGCTGGTCGGGCGGAACAACCTCGGTCACAACGTCATATTCGAGGGCGTGGTCGAGAATGCCGCTCTGGCTACCCATTACGCCCACGCCGACATCTTTGTCTCCATGTCCTACTCCGAGTCGTTCGGCCAGACCCTTATCGAGGCGATGATCAGTGGGCTACCAGTTGTGTCGGCGCGCAACATGGGGTCGAACGAGATCATTGAGGACGGCGAAACCGGATACCTAGTCGAACCGGGCAATGTGGCCATGCTTGCCGAGCGGCTGGACACACTGCTTTCTCGGCCGGATCTGCGCCTGTCTTTCGGACAGCGCGCGCGTGATGTCGTACGGCATCGCTATAACTGGACGACGATCGGCGAACAGTATTGCGACGTGTACCATGAGGTGGTGCGGCGGCGCGCGCGTAGACGATGAGGTTGGCGGACAATAATCGCCGCGCATCATACCTCGTCTGTCCCCAATGCGCAACGGCAGGCAATAAACACCCAATAAACACCGCGCGATAGTAGGAGTAGCGTAACAATATGGCTCAAGAACAACGCTCGCCCATTCCACAGGGGAAACGAACGTGGTGGGACAGCGGTCGTAGACGCGTCGTCATCCTGGGGCTCGTGGGCGTGCTGATCGCAGTCATCGTGGGGCTCGCGGTGATTGCCGCTGGCGCGAGGATTTTGTCGACCACGGCCGGCAAGCCGGTTGTCTCGCCGACGGTTCAAGCGATCCTCCCGCCTTCGAACGTAGACGCCGTGTCACTGGGGCCAGGGACTATCACCATTTCCTGGACGCCATCGCCATCGTCCGTCGTTGGATATCGTATCTATCGCGCCTCCGGGCGTCATGGAGCCTATACTATTATCGGATCAGTCAATGCGTGGGGCATGAACACGTTCACGGATAATTCAGACTTTACTCCCGGCGCCACCTACGACTATACGGTCACGGCGTTTGACCACCGGGGTGAGAGCGCGCCTACCGTCCCTATCATTGCCGCCGTTCTTGCCGCACCGGTGGCAACACCGACCCTACCTGTGCCGCCGACGCTGGGTCCTCTATTGTCACTAAAGCCAACGGCGGTGACGCGCACACATGCTAGCGGAACCGGGGGTAACCAGACTCTAGCAACGGGCCGGACACCTGGACAGCGGCCCACACCCACGCGATTGCCGACTTCGCCATAAATCCCTATGACCTGTTATTGCTCTCATTGCTGTAGAGGCGGGCGACCATGAAATGGCAGTCAATTATGGGGCTCATCATTGTCGGAGGATTTGCAGTCGCTGGCGCACTTGTAGTACTGACGATGGTCATTTCAACAACCTCGGCGCTACCGTCAATGCCAGCGCCATTGCCTACCGCAACTCCATTGATGGTACCGACGGCGCCTCCGAGGCTAACTGCCGATCCCAATACGCAAGTGCAGGCGCAGATGGCCTCGGGCGTGATTTCAGCGGCCACCAATCTGAGCTATAGCGATGGGGCCGGAGCAAGCCCAGGCGCCGTTGGGGCGCAGTGCCGTAGCGGAGGACGCTGGTCGGTCGAGGTCGACCCCGAGAATATGGTCGGCCATCCGTATCCCGTCCCGCCTAGTGGACAAGACTGGATGCGCGTGGTGCGGGCGATGCGGGTTGCGCAGAGCATCTGTTCCGCTCCGGTGCTGGTGTCATGGGTTGCGCACGATCCTCAGCGCCCCGCGGGTGACAGCTGGACCGTACTGCTCTCGGCCGATACCGCCGTGAACGTCGATAGCCCGGCCCTCCAGAGGTATGCTCTGCGCCACGGGCAACAGGAGTAGCCTACCCCTAACTCCCGCGCCCCGCGGTTATCCCATGCGCAGGCGCGATCCATCCGTGGATGGGGACTGCCAGCCCCCATCCACTTCTCGGGCGACGATGCTGCCAGCGCCGCCTGTTCTGTTCGCCGTAGCTCCGTCTCGCGTCCGCGCGGCTTATTAAGCGGAGAGAGCCCGGGAGACAGGGGTGGCTGGCGTCGTCAGCTTTGAGGTGCGGCGCAATGTTGCGAACGCCGCCAGCAACACGTAGCCGATACAGCACAGGATGGTTCCCCAGCACGCGATCCAACCAGCGGCAAAGATACCCTGCGGACGATAGGCTAGAACGAGCGTATAGGAGCCCTTGGCAGTAACCTGCCACGCATTGGCATAGTTGTCGGCATGCAGGTGGTCGCTCGCCGGCAAGGGTCGGGTGTGCCACAAGGTCCACCAACTCGGCGATGCCCCCGCCGGAAGGACATACGCCTGCCACTCAGGGTCGTAGTTCTGGAGGAACACGGCCAGGAACGGCGCTTGTGCGCCCCGCACGTCGAGTTCCAACTGGCCGGCGATAGGGTGACGCACCTGAATCAATGGGACGTTGCGCGGGGAGACGGTGGACGTTGTCAGGTGGGCCGCGGAGGCTGCCGCCCGCGTCGCCTGGACATCCGCTGCCAGCATCGCGGGCGTCATGCCGTTCGCTGGGTGCATCACCAGCGGTGACATGGCTTCCTGACCTGGGAGTAGCTTACGGTGGAACACACGAACCTGCGCGGCGGCATAGGCCTCGGGGAGGTACTGGGGGGCACGGAATACGTGGATCGCCCCGAACGTGGTTTCCTTGAAGCCATGCAAGTCGTGCCTGGCCTCGGCGATCGCGTTCTGCTGTGTTGACGATGGGTTGTAGATTTCCCGGTAGGGGTCGGTCGGGATGATCACATACTTGATCGAGAGTTCCTGGAGCACGTGGAGCGCGTTTGGCGCTCGTAGCCACGACGGCCAGTTGGTGGTCGACACAGGTGCCCCGAAATAGTACTGACCGAAGCCGGCCTCGATGGCGGGGTGGAGTTCGGAGGAGGCGCCGTATCGCTCGTAGGCGGGCCACCAAAGCGTGCGGAAGTACTCGTGCTGACCATCGATCAGGCCGTTCAAACGGACGAAGTCGGCGGGGACCGGCCGTGGTTGGAACGTCTGCGCCGCATAGGTCTGGCCATTCTGGAAGAGGACGGGTCCGGAGGGATACAGGGCGGCGCCGATACACAGGGCGGCCACTGCCGCGCCCGCCGATCCCGCGACCATCCGAGGGAGTGCATGTGTCCTCAGCCAGCTGACGCCCGTCGTGGCGAGTAACCCGAGCAAGGTGCCGGAACTGACCATAATCGGCAGGTAGAACTTCGAGGGCTCGCGGAAAAAGGCAAAGCCGGGGATATGCGCGAATAGCCAGTCGTATACCTGGCCGGCCGGCGGATTCTCACCCTTGACCAGGAACACGGCGATCAGGCTCATCGCATACAGGTACAACACGTCGCTGCCAGGACGCCGCCGCGCCAGCAGGGCGAAGACGAGCAGCGATATCCCGTAGAAGACCGGATCGAAGGGGATGGTATGACCGAGTTGGTTGAGCGGCCAGAAGGGATGCAGGAGGCCAATCCCGTTCTCCAGGCGCATGAAGCTGAGCAGACCTACCCAGCCCACCCCACCGTAGCCCGCTGGCACGGCGGCCGACCTCACCAGGACGGCGAGTAAGAGCCAGGGGGCGTGGACCAGTAGCCCGATGACAATAGCCACGGTGCCCTGCGCGATGAGGCGTGCCGCGAGGTGGAGGTAGCCGTCCGGGCGCGAGCGGTCAGCGGCGATAAATGGGACGTAGAGCAGAAGCATCCACACCGTCAGGTAGGTCAGCCGCGTGTCGTACATAGCCTGGATCGCCAGGAACAAGCCGGTCAGGACATACCGGTAGCTCTGGCCGGTGTAGAGCGCCGCGCGGAATGACCACAGGATCAGCGGCGCGAGCGCGTAAGCCACGGCGACCGTGAACTGTCCGCCCCCGTAGATGATGAGGACGTAGGAGTTTGCGACCACGAAGAGCCCGCTGATGAACGCGGTCAGCCGGCTGTGGAACAAGCTGTATGCATAGATGTAGCCGCCGAGCGAGCCCACGAAGATAGCAGGGAACATCCAGATCAGCCGCTCGCTCTGGGCAAACGGGATGCCGAGATTGGCGCAGAGACCCGCGAACGCGACGAGCGGATAGATCGGTCCGGCCAGGATGCTCATGCCGCCTTGTCCTCGCGCGGCGTCCCAGATAGAGGGGATTGGCCAGAAGTCCAGCACGCGACTCGTCGTGTAGAAACCCCAGTCTCCGGCTGTGATCGGCCCTGGCTCGAACCAGCCGCGATAGATGACCGCGACAACCAATAGCATTAGAGTGGCGGGCGCACATTGGCGTACGATGGCGGGCACAACCAGGAGACGCAGCATAGTCGGCGGCACCGGAGCCAAGGAGCGCGGGTGAGAACGAGAGCGAGAGATTATCATCTGCTACGACAAGGCTTGCTTAACAAGAAGGCGTCTTCGGTCGCGTCGCGCGTCCACGACATAGAGCGCCGCCAGTCCGCAAAAGAGCACGGCCATGACCACCGTTACCGCGGCGACGACCTGCGCGATGCTGCCGTGCCACACCAGAATTAGGGCAGCCTGCAGCGCGCAGCATAGCAGGAGAAAAGGCACGAACGCCATCCTGGCCAGAGAGAGGAAATACGTGATCAGGACGTTGGACAATGCCAGGAACAGCATGGCCAGCCCATACCAGAACAACTCTCGCGACACTGCGGCGGGCGCATGGAAAATCAAGGTGACCAGCTTGTCCGGGAAGAACCAAAACAGCACGACGACAGCGGAGGAAAGGATACATGTCCCCGCAAAAGTCCAGCCCAGCACCGCATGATAGGGTTGTCCCTCCTGATGAAGGGCAGCTACTTTGGGAAACAAGACCCATGCAAAGCTTCCACCGACGAACAAGACGATCCGGCCGATCGTGACCAGCGCGATGTAGTATCCGGCGTCGGTTGCCGAGAAGAAGTGCTTGGTCAGGATCGTATCGGTGTTCGTGAGCAGGAGACTGCCACTGACGACGAACGTCGCACCAAGCGAATATGTCACGAGCGGCCGGATCGATGGAATCGGACGGGGTTTTACGCGCAGCACATCGCGGAGCGGGACAAAAGTCAGCGCATAAATGACGACCGAGGTAACAAGTGAGGCCCATAGGACGCCGTTGATCCCGCTTCCGGCTAAGAGGACGACCGCCGTCGCTCCGACGCGCACCGCCGCGACCAAGAAATTGAAGGCGGCGAACCACGCAAACTGCTGGCGGCCCTGAATGACGCCGGTGTTGAGCGGATGCGCAAATGCAATGATGAAGCCAAGGCTGGTGATGACGACGTACGTGGGCGCAAGTTTGAGAAAGCCTGCCAGCAGCGGACTCAAGCCCACAAAGATGGCGGTCGCGACGACGCCGAGCAACAAGGTATACACCGTGGCACGTCTGATCAAGTGACTGACCTGACCCAAGCTGTGCTGGGCCGTCAGGTCGGCCGAGAACTTGATGGCGATATTGGCCACGACCTGCGTCGGGATAAGCAACACGACGGACAGCGACGAGAGGGCCAGGACCGTCCCATAGCCGGCGGGGCCGAGCAAATGCCCTACGATGGGGTGAAAGAGATAGGAGAATGCGCTGGTACCCATGTTGGCAAGGAACAGGAGCACATTTTGGCGCAGGAACCGATTGGCGGTGAGCCTTTGTCGCAGTGGTTGGGGGGACCTTTCACCAGCGACTCTGATCGCATTGCCCATCGGGTTCGCATCCGCTTCCAAGCCTATGGTCTCCGTTCGCTCCACTACCTCTAACCTCTCTTTGGTTCACGCGGCGCTGGGCGCTATAGGTTAGTGTCTTACAGCGGTGAGATCGTGGCAAGGTTGATATACGCAGTTACGCAGTTACGCGGTGAGTCCGACCGACTTTTGTGAACGAGGGGAGGCGCATGTGTTATCGGTCTGCTAATGAGGCGCCATTGAGGTTCGACAGCAGCATCTTATCAAGGGCGGTTGATGAGGAAGGTGGCGGCGCCCTCGAAGTAGTCGCGCATAGCGGTGCGCGCCGGCTCGGCGATCCCGATGGCGTCGATCGCCTCCCGCATGTGGCCTAGCCAGGCGTCGCGCTCGGTTTGGCCGATGACGAAGGGCATGTGGCGCATGCGTAGGCGCGGGTGACCACGCTGTTGGGAGTAGGTCTGGGGTCCGCCGAAGTACTGCATCAGGAAGAGGGCCAGGCGATCCTCGGCTCCGGCGCGGTCGTCGGGGAACATCGGGCGCAGCACGAGGTCGGCATAGACGCGGTCGTAGAAGGCGTGCGCCAGGCGGCGAAAAGTCTCTTCCCCGCCGACCAGTCCGTAGACGCCCAGGCGAGGCTCTATCACGTTCATCGTCGTGTTTGTCCCTTTGCTATGACTCTACCCTCTTATGACTCTACCCTCTTTATTCTACGTTAGTCTACGTCGGCCCGCGACGCGCGTCGCAGGGCAGGCCTCCAGCAGGCATGGCGCGTCATGTTGGTCGAGCTTGCCTCTTCAAGGTCCGTGTCCTGTCGCGGCATGAGCCTGACCCGGCAAGGTCGGCGCGATGACGCCGCACACCGGACGACGGCGCGCGACCTGTTACCCTGACAGTGACACCTTTGTATCGACCGATGAGGAGGGGATGCGGCATGACTGTGCCCGCGCGACAGCGCCATCAGTTGGCCGACCCGGACCGCGATGGGACGCTGTTCGTGCGCCATCTGCATCCCGGCCTCGAGGCCCCTCACCTGGCCGGCCTCACGTTGCGCGCGGCGACGCTGGCCGATGCGGCCCTGCTGCTCCAGGCCATGCACGCCAGCGGCGATTACCCGGACGATGTGGTCATGGCGCGCCTGCCCGATGGCCGCTTCCCCTATGTGATCGAGACCGCCAGTGATGGCGACGACGCTGTCGTCTGCTACGGCTGGGTGGCGCTCAGCGGTGAGCATACGGGGGATATCGGCCTCGCTTTTCGCCTCAAGGACGGCGACGCCTATATCTATGACTGCGCGACTCGCCCCAACCACCGCGGCCACGGCTATTACCCGGCGCTCCTCCGGTTGATGGCCGCCGAGCTGGGACGGGGCGGTTGGCAGCGCGCGTGGATCGGCACGGCGCCGGGCAACCTCGTCTCGCAGCGCGGTATCCTGCGCGCCGGCTTCACCAAGGTCGGCGACATGCAACTGGTCCACCGGCCCGACGGATCTTTCCGCGTCGAACTTTATGGCACGCCCGGCGCCGACGCGCTGACCGTCGCCGACGGCGCCTGGACCTTCTACGCCCGCGCCCATCCCGAGGCGGGCATAGCCACGTAGTGGGTCACGTCGAGCGCCACGAGCTCGTGGCGCTCGTTGTCGCCGACATCGAAGACGTACAGGAATTGCTGCCCCCGTTGCCCTACAATGGGGCTATCTATAGCTGACGGCCAACGGCCACTAGACGAGGAAAGGTGTCGACGTGCAGGAACAGGACCGGACGGCTGGAGAGGTCGTCTTTGGCGGCATCGAGGGGGGCGGGACCAAGTTTGTCCTCATGGTCGGCAGCGGCCCCAACCGCATCGTGGATGAGGCGCAGTTCCCGACCACCACGCCCGAGGAGACGCTGGGGCGCGTGGTTGAGTTTTTCCAGCAACCGCGCGACGGTGTGCGTCTCGCCGCGGTCGGCGTCTCCTCGTTCGGCCCTATCGAGCCCGACCGCGCCTCGCCGCAGTACGGCTACATCACCACCACGCCCAAGCAGGGCTGGGCGCGCACCGATGTGGTCGGCGTGCTGCGCCGTGCCCTCGGCGTGCCCGTCGGCTGGGATACCGACACCAACGGCGCGGCCTTTGGCGAGCGCCGCTGGGGCGCCGGCAAAGACATCGATCCGCTCTTCTATATCACCGTCGGCACGGGCATCGGCGGCGGCGGCCTGGTGGCCGGCCGGCCGCTGCACGGCTTGCTGCACCCGGAGATCGGCCACCTGCCGGTCCCGGTCTACGATGGCGACACCTTCCCCGGGGTCTGTCCCTTCCACGGCCGCTGCCTGGAGGGCGTGGCCAGCGGCCCGGCCCTGCGCGCCCGTGCGGGTCGCCCGGCGCAGGAGCTTGATCCCAACGACCCGCTGTGGGACCTGGAGGCCCGCTACCTGGCCGCCGGCTTCTACTCCATCGTGCTGACGCTCTCGCCGCGGCGCATCATCGTGGGCGGCGGGGTGGCCGGCGTGCCCGGCTTGCTCGACCGGGTCGGCCACTACATGGTGCGGCTCAACAATGGCTACGTCTCGCGGCCGGCCCTGACCGACGAGGGCATCGGCGCGTACCTGGTGCGGCCCGGCCTGGGCGGCCGCTCCGGCGTGCTGGGCGCGCTGGAGCTGGCGCGCATGGCCTACGAGGAAACCACGAGTAGCTGACAGCCGCTGGTGGGGTTAGCGGTATCGTAAGCCAGGCGTCGTCGGGGCAACGCTTGTTGCTCGGACGCCGGCCCGCGTGTGGTATACTGTATGTAAGATAAGCTAAAACCCAAGGGTCCCGTCCACACGCGGCGGGCTTTTTTATGTCCGGGAGGTCGTCCTTTTTGTCAACCACTACTATTGAACCTATTGCGCCCGGCGCATCGATATCATCCACGACGGCCAGCCCGTCGTTCGGCCCGTCGTTCGGGCCATTGCCGGTCGGTGAGCCTGTCGCCCGTGCCCTCGCGGCCATGGGCTACGCCGTGCCGACGCCCATCCAGGAGCAGGCCATCCCGCCCATGCGCGAGGGGCGCGACGTGCTGGGACAGGCCCAGACGGGCACGGGTAAGACAGCGGGCTTCGGCATCCCGCTGATCGAGCGCATCGAGACGCGGCAGCGCGCCGTCGGGGCCATCGTGCTGGTGCCGACGCGCGAACTCTGCCTGCAGGTGGCGGACGAGTTGGCTCGCCTGGGCCGTTTCGCCGGCGTGCGCGTGCTAGCCGTCTACGGCGGGGTGGGCCTGGGCCGCCAGATCGACCTGCTGCGGGCCGGCGTCCACATCGTGGTCGGCACGCCGGGCCGCGTCGAGGACCTGTTGCAGCGCGGCGCGCTCGACCTCGGGCGCGTGCATGTGGCGGTGCTCGACGAGGCCGACCGCATGCTCGACGTGGGCTTCCTGCCCGCTATCGAGGCCATCCTGCGCCGCACCCCGCCCACGCGCCAGACGGCGCTGTTCTCGGCCACCATCCCGCAGGAGGTACTCGGTCTGGCCCATCGCCAGATGCGCGACCCCGTGACGATTTCCGTCGATCCCGAGCGGCCCACCGTGGACCTGATCGAGCAGCGCATGGAGCCCGTCCCCGACAGCGACAAGCTGGCAGCCCTGCGTAGGCACCTCGACGACCCGGCGACGAACCTTGCCCTGGTGTTCCGGCGCACCACCTTCAAGGCCGACCGCCTGGCGCGCGATCTGGCCCGCCTTGGCTACCGTGTGGCCGTGCTGCACGGACGTCGTACGCAGGGCCAGCGTGAGCGCGTGCTGGCCGACCTCAAGGCGGGGCGGTTGCAGGCCCTGGTGGCGACCGACATCGCCGCGCGCGGCCTCGATATCCCTGGCCTGACCCACGTCTTTAACTTCGACCTGCCCGACACGCCCGAGACGTACGTGCATCGTATCGGCCGCACTGGCCGCGCCGGCGAACAGGGCATCGCCATCACCCTCGTCGCGCCCGAGGACGAGGATGACTGGCGCTCCATCCAACGCTACCTGGCCCGCGCCGGCAAAGCGGCGGGCGGAGCGGTCGAGCCTGCTATGTCAGGAGCGGCGGGGTCACGAACGGGAGACGCGCGCAGCCGCCGTCGCGGCGGCCGTGGGCCACGGGAGCGGCGGCCATCGCCGGCGTCGCCATCGCCGTCGACGCCTGCATCGATGTCCCCGGACCCGACCCGCCGCACCCCGTCTGCTCCGGCGCGTCCGGTTTCGCCCGCTCCAGCGGGAACGTCGCGGCAGGGTGGGAGGGACCGATCCGGCGCCGGCTCGGGCGCGGCGTCTCCCCCGCGCGGCCGCGATAGCTGGCGTCGCCGCTAGGGCGTGGGGCAGCCCGCGTCGGCCACGTCCCTGGTCGCGCCCAGTTCGAAGAGGGTTTGGGGGTGGCCGCGGTGGAAGCCGAATGCCAGCCACATGGGCGAACGTGGCGTTAGCCGACGCGTTCCATGCTCTCGAAGACGCGTGGCTGAGGCAGAGGCTTCCCCTGCGCCCGAGCGTCATCTATCAGTATCTTCAGCACTTGTTGCCCGTTCAACATCGCCTCATTATAGGTGGCGCCATGCGTCGTCGGCATCAGCACGCTGCCGGCCCACTCGGGCAGCGTCACCAGGTAGGCTTGATCCTCATCGGACCATTCGATGAGCATGGAATACCGTGATTGCTCATTCATGGCTGCACCCTCCGCTTTGCTTCCGCGATCTTGCGCAATAACTTGCGCACTTGCTTTTCCTGGTAGGCCTTGGCATCGTCGCCATCATGACCGGAGATAACCACTTCCGTCTCAGGAACGAGTTCGTGTCGCCACTTAGCGTGACTGCCCTCCTGCGATGTCTGAGTCGCGCCTGCCTGTCGCAAATCCGCTTTCAATTGCCGTATCTTACGAGGCATTGCGTCGTTGCACCTTTATCTATCATCAATCTATTATAGCGAAAGGCGATAGCCGACGGGCAGGCGACGGGCAGGCGGTCCCTCGTTGGCGAGTTGGTCAGTCGGCGGGGGCGCGGCGCGCGGCCGCGGCGCCGTTGTCCCAGGAGGGCGGGGCGACGGCGGGGCTGGCGCCCCAGGCGGTGTTGGGCGTCGCCGACAGGTCGAAGCGCAGCGTGCCGCCGTGGGCGAGGGCGCTGAAGTGCAGCCAGGGCCGGGTGTAGGGCCGACCGTGCAGGCTCAGGCCCTGGATATAGGGGGTCGTGTCCGAGGCGTGAGGCGCCACGATGCGCACGTCGCCGCCCGGCAGATGCAGCGTAACGCGGGGAAACAGCGGGCTGTCCAGGGCCAGCACGTCGCTGCCCGGCGTCTCGGGGTAGAAGCCCAGCGCGGCGAAGATGTACCACGAGGACAGCTCGCCCATGTCGTCGTTGCCGGGGTAGCCGGTGGGGCGCGCGCCGTACAGGCTGAGCAGGGCGCGGCGCACCACGCCTTGAGTACGCCAGGGCGCGCCCGCGTAGTCGTACTCCCAGGGCGTCCCCAGGGTTGGCTCGTTGCCCAGCCAGGCATAGGGCGAGGTCGAGCCCGTATTGAGTTGGGTAAAGAAGGTGTTGAGCCGGTGTACGACGCGCGCCGGGCCGCCCATGAGGTCGAAGAGCCGGCGCAGGTTGAAGGGCGCCATCCAGGTGTACTGCGCGGCGTCGCCCTCGACCATCTCCTTGGTGGGCGTGGCCATGGGGTCCCAGGCGCCGCTGGCGGTGCGGGGCATGATACAGCCCTGCGCCGCATCGAAGACCTTTTGCCAGCCCTGCGCGCGTCCCATCGCGGCGTTCTGGGTCGCGGTGTCGCCCAGTGCCCGAGCGTACTGGGCCAGCGCGAAGTCGTCCGTGGCGTACTCCAGCGTCGTCGCCGTGGCCTCGGTCCATCCCCCCCGTGGCTGGCGCCGACGCTGCGGGATGTAGCCCCGCCGCGCGTACAGCGCCCCGTCCGGCCGTTCCGCGACGCCGTTCAGCCGCGCAACCGGGCTGCGCACGCCCTGTATCATGAACCGGAGCGCGCGCCTCGTGTTGAACCCCCTGGCGCCGAAGGCGTAGGCGCCGGCGATGATCGCGTCCGCCGGATCGCCCACCATCGTCCCCGTCTCGTTGTTGGCGATCGGCCAGCGCGGCAGCGCGCCGCCGTAGTAGGCGTCGGAGACCAGTGACTGCGCGACATCGCTGCCAACTTGCGGATCGAGCATCGTCAGGAAGGAGACCTGCGTGCGGTAGATGTCCCAGCCGGAGATGTTGGCGCGCTGCGTATAGGGCAGGTCCCCCGCGCGCGGGTTGGGGTTGGGGTAGACGCTGTGGTGGACGCGGCCATCGAACGCCATGTAGCGCCCATCGCCGTCGTCGAACGCGCTGGGGAAGAGCAGGGCGTGGTAGAGCATGGTGTAGAACGTCCGTGTATCGGCCCGGCTTCCGCCCGAGACCTCGATCTGGCCCAGCGCGCGGTTCCAGATAGTGGCCGCCTCGGTGCGGCGGCGGTCGAAATCGACCGCGGTCAGGCCGCCCGGCGCCTCGGCCGCAAGGTTGGCGCGGGCGCCGTCGATGCCGACGAAGGAGAGCCCGACCCGCGCCAGGACGACGGGGTTGGCTGCGGTCGCGAAGGAGACGTAGGCGCCCGAACCGCGGCCGCTGGCGTCGGAGACGCCCGCCCGAACCGCGCCCCCTTGCCAGGCGCCGTACCCGGCGAAGGGACGGTTGAATTGCGCTACGAAGTAGACGGTGTAGTGGTTGCTGGTATGACCGCAGAACGCGCCGCCGCTGGCCTGCCCGCTGACCGTCCGAGTTGCAGGGTCGATATGCACCGCGCTGGGGCCCTGGCCGTGGGCGTCGGTCCGCCCCGTCGTGATCAGCATCGTGGCGACGGCGCCCCGCGGGTAGGTGAAGCGGCCGAAGCCGGTGCGCGTCGTCGTCGTGAGCTCGACGCGGACGCCCGAGGCCAGCCCGACGCGGTAGTAGCCGGGTGCGCCCGTCTCGTCGGCGTGCCGGAAGCCGGAACGGTCGGCCGCGGGAACGACGGCGGGCGACAAGCGCGGCGCGCCGAGCACGGGCATGAAGGGGATGTCCTCGTAGATCGGGCAGCCGCTCCCGCTGAGGTGGGTGAGGCTGAAGCCGCGGATGGCGTGGTCCTCGTAGCGGTAGCCGCCGGGAGCGCCGGACGAGGTCGTGTCGGGGCTCCACTGCACCATCCCGAAGGGGAGGTCCGCGCCGGGAAACGTATTGCCGGCAGCCCTGGTACCGGCGAAGACGTTCACATCGTCGCTATAATCCGGCGTGGGGTTGCTCTGCCTGACAATGATGGAGGCAGCGGCGCCCGCGGAAGCGCGAAGGCCAGCCGCGCCCGCGCGAGCCAGGGGTGGGAGGGGACGGATCGGACGGGTTATCCGAGCGGATGGGGTTGCTGTCGCCGGGGCAACACGGATGGAGACGCCGACGATGGCGCGGGCGCCCGACGGCACGGCCTGGGTCTCAGGCCGTGCTTGCAGGGCCAGCTTCACAAAGGCAGCAGAGCCGACGATGGCGTGGGCGCCCAAAGCACTGCCCGACGCGTGGGTAGCGGAGAGGACCGCGGGCATGGCGCCGCCAACCGCCAGACCGAGCAGGAGGATCGCCACTACGATGATACCCTTGGATCGACGCACCTATCACCTCATCGTGCCGCTACCGATTTCTTTCGTCCCTACGTGTTATGTCCCTGCAACGAACCCTTCTGTCAGATAGTATCGGCACGGTCGCTGTTTCCAAGGAGCACGCCGCGTGTCACAGACATCATAGGCATCACTGTTCCGCTATTAGTATGGCATATCTACTATTGTATTCGTGTCCGGAGGGATGCTATACTCGTTGGCATGTTTGTCGTTATCGACGCTGGTATACATGGAGGGTGCTACAAGACATGATGAGCACTGCGATCGGTCACGCGGGACGCCGCCTCGCACTTTCTTTGGCCGTGGTTGTCGCGGCAAGCGCGGCCGCGGGTGGGTCCGCGTCGGCGCGGACGGCTGGCGCTGTCGTGCGCTACACCAGCCAGACGAACGGATACTCGCTGCTGCTGCCCACGGGGTGGGTGCGTTTGCGCGGCGTGCGCTGGACGCCCGCCGGACCGCCCGCGGACCTGACGATCATGACGCCGGATCGCCAGGCGGCCCTGGGCATCATGGTGACGCCTACCGGGCGCACGACCTACTCCCGCGCGGAATTGCAAGGGATCGCCCTGCGCCTGCTCTACCAGGAGGACAACGTCCTGTCCTCCACGTCCGTGCAGACCAAACGCCTCGTCATCAACGGCGTGCCCTATGAGACGGCCTCCGCCTACCTCGTCTCCGGCCTCCCCACCATGGCCACGTTTCTCAGCATCGGGGTCGCGCAGCGCAACCACCGCCTCTTTGCCGTGGCCGGGCTCGTGTATATCCAGCTTTACACTTTGCAGCAGGGCGGTCCCAGCGAGCCGACCGCGACGCCGGACGGCGGGTTCGGGCAGCCTATCCGCGCGGGCGCCCGTCCCCTAGCCGTGGCCGCGCCGACCGCCGTTGTCGCGCCCGTCGTGGCCGCGCCTGCCGCGCGCCCATGGCATCGTCCGGCCGACGCGCCTGCCCCGCCGCCCACCAGCCAATGGCGCGGCAATCGCTGTCCATCGGGCGACGACGCCGGCCTGGCCATCGCCGATAGGAACTGTGCGTGGAGGGCGGAGAACGCTGTCCTTCAGGCCGTCGCGTCAACGCTCACCCTCTCGGTCCGGGCCCCCGCCGACAGGCTCCCCGCTGCAACCGTCGGCGTCGATGGCTTCGTCCGCTACGCCGACCGCGCCCATGGCTACGCGGTGTCGTACCCGGCCCAGTGGGCGCCGATCTCCGTGCCCGGCACGAGCGGCGCGGTGCGTTCGCCCGACCAGAACGCGGCGGCGACCGTCGGCGTCCAATCGATCAACGCCTCGTCCCTCGCGCAGTCCGACCTGCAGTCCGTCGCCGCCGCGCAGATCGCCCAGGTGGGTAGCGCGCTCGGCAATATCTCCTATCGCACGACCAGCGTGAACGGCATCCTGTACCTGGTCGCTTTCGCGCCGGGGGTCGGCATCTCCACGGCGAACGGAGGGCTCGGCCAGGCGCAAGTCGGCGTGGTCGTCGCCGCCTACCGCCACCGGCTCTACAGCGTGCGAGGTGTGGCGCTGACCGTCAGCAGTACGGATGCGACGCCGGTGCTGTACCCGTACTTCAGCCCGTTTACCCCGTTCGCGCGCGGCTATCAAAACGTTACGGATACCCACGGTCAGGAAGCCGGATTGGCGCTGCAGACCGCACTGAGTCTGGTCGTCGATCCCAACGCGGGCGGATAGGCCGCGCCGCCCGGACCCCCTGCCATTCAACCGTAGCTTCGGAACGACCGGGAGCGCGCCAGCAACTTTGCACAGATCCCTGTGCCGCCGGCAGGACCACGTCATTCTCGGCTGGTAGGGGTTGTCGGCGTGGTAGGGGCGTATCGCATACGCCCTCGCGGGCACGACCATGGCGTATGCAATACGCCCCTACGCATCGTGCGATCGACAATGAAATGACCCTGCTTCAGGGGGTATGCGCTTGACGCCGGGGTGCGAGGCATGGTAGTGTCCGTGTACGGGTCGTGTTTCACCGCACGACGCTCGTCCTGCGGCAGGACCGCCGGGCGTCTCGACCCGCGATCCATGCGACCCCTTGGCGGCGTTGCAGTTGTGACATATGTGACACGTGTGTCGCGACAATGTGCGGCGGTCAGGGTCGTCCGCGTTCCCGTCGCGCTATGCTGTATCGTGTCCATGCGAGTTGTAGGGAAGGGCCAGATGATAGAGACGGGGTCGCTCCCGGCGAACACGGCGGATGGGACCGCGCCCCTGTACCAGGCGCGCGGTGTCACGCGCAGCTTCGGCCGCGTCGTGGCCCTGCGCGGGGCCGACTTTTCCGTCTCTCCCGGCGAGGTCTCGGCCATCGTCGGCGACAACGGCGCCGGCAAATCCACCCTCATCAAAATCCTCTCCGGCGCCCTGCAGCCGGACGGCGGGGCGCTGCTCTTCGACGGCCGCCCGGCGCATCTGTCCTCGCCGCAGGAGGCGCGCGCGCTGGGCATCGAGACGGTCTACCAGGACCTGGCGCTGGCCCCCTCGCTCGACGTGGCCTCCAACCTGTTCCTGGGCCGCGAGACGCGCCAACCCGGCCTGCTGGGCGCCCTGGGCTTCCTCGACGACCGCGCCATGCGCAGAAAGGCGCGGCAGGAGATGGCCGACCTCCAGATCGGGCTCTCCTCGGTCCGCCAGCCCGTGCTGACCCTCTCCGGCGGACAGCGCCAGGCCATCGCCGTGGCCCGCGCCACCGCCTGGGGCCGGCGCGTGGTGATCATGGACGAGCCGACCGCGGCGCTGGGCGTGCGCGAGTCGAGCATGGTGCTGCGCTTGATCGAGCGCGTCAAAGCGGCGGGTATCGCCGTGATCATGATCAGCCACAGCATGCCCGAGGTGTTCGAGGTGGCCGACCGCATCACCATCCTGCGCCTGGGCCGCACCGTACGCCAGATGCGGCGCTCCGACACCAGCATGACCGACGTGGTCGCCTTTATGACCGGGGCCGCTGTGGACCAGGTCGCCGAGATCGAGTAGAACGGGATCTTCGCCGATGGCGCGCACCAATGTGACAGAGACGATGCCCTCCGATTCCATGTCCCCTGGCGGCCCGGAAGAGCCGGGAGGGCCAGGAGAGCCCGCCCTGGAGCGGCGCTCAGGAGCGGGCGACCTGTGGAGAGGGGCTGTCCGGTCCACCAACCTGTATATCCTGCTCGTCGAGGTGGGGCTGCTGGCCCTGTTCAGCGTCATCAGCCCCAACAACCACGCCTTCTTCCGCACCAACAACTTTATCAGCATCGTGTGGGACAGCGCGGGGACCCTGCTGCTGGCCATCGGCGAGACCTTTGTCATCATCACCGCCGGCATCGACCTGTCGGTCGGCACTGTCCTGTTGCTCGCCGGCGTCGTGGCCCAGTGGGTGATGGCGCAGACGGGCGGTTCGCCGGCCCAGGTCACCAACGGCGTCTTCCCCAACGCGGGCACGGCCATCCCGTTGGGCATCCTGGCGGCCCTGGCGGTCGGCGCCGCGGCCGGCGCCACCAACGGCCTGCTCATCGCGCGCCTGCGCCTGCCCCCCTTTATCGTGACCCTCGGCGTGTTCGGCATCACTAACGGGCTGGGCGATCTGCTTGCCGCGGCCGGCGCCGCTGGGCAGTCGTTGATTCCGGCCGCTCCCCCCGCGCTGGCGAGTTCGTTCGGCAGCGGCAACGTCGTGCTGGGCCTGCCCGCCCTGGTCATCGCCGCGGTCGTGGCCGCGGTCATCGCGCACATCGTGCTGTCACGGACCATCTTCGGGCGCCGCACCTTTGCCGTGGGCAGTAATCCCGAGGGCTCGCGCCTGGCCGGGGTCCCGGTCAACCGCCAGATCCTGTGGGTCTATGTCCTGGCCGGCGTCATGGCCGCGATCGCTGGCGTCTTCGATCTGGCGCGCTACAACACGATCGACGTCTCGGGCTACGGCAGCGAGAATCTCAACGCCATCGCCGCAGTCGTGATCGGCGGGACAAGTCTCTTCGGCGGCACAGGCTCAATCACGGGCACGGTCATCGGAGCCTTCATCCCAGTGACCCTGCTCTATGGGTTCCAGATACAGGGCATACCATCATTTTGGCAGCAAGTTGCCGTCGGCATCATCGTTATCGTCGCCGTGCTGGTGGACCAGGTGCGCCGCCGGCGCCTGACGTGAGTGACGAGTGGTTAGTGGTTAGTGGTTAGTGACGAGTAGGGAGCGTTGGTGGCCTGCCCGCTTTCGGGGCGGGCCGCGCATGTCAGAATGACGAATCACCCGGTTATCGCTGCGGGTGCAAGGGAAAGGGGGTGAGGCAACATCAAGAGCGGGTTGCAGCCATAGCCGGGCGTCTGTACGGACTGCCTGAGACACGTCAGTGTCCGGTTCCTGCCAAGCGACTTTCGTCGCAGGCCGACAGGGTTTTTGCGCCAACGTTAGGTATCACTCTCAGCGAGGAGAATTGTTCGTGATCAAGAAAACTCTCATCAGCGGCGCCCTTGGCGGCGCGCTCATCGTCTCCGGTACGGGCGCCCACGGCGTGCCACAGGCCCACGCCAGGGCGGCCAGGCACTACAACATCGTGCTCATCGCAGGCATCGCGTCCGATCCCTTCTACATCACCATGGGCCACGGCGCCACGGCCGAGGCGGGCAAGGACGGCGCGTCGGTGCAGTTCACCGGGTCGAGCACCGACTTCAGCCCGCCGACGCAACTGCCCTACCTCAACGCGGCCATTTCTCAGAAGCCCGACCTCATCCTGATCGCGCCGACCGACAAGATCGCGCTGCAGGCGCCGATCCAACGCGCGGTCAGCGCCGGCATCCCAGTCATCCTGGTCGACACCACGCTCAACAATCCTGGCATCGCCATCACCAGCGTCTCGTCTGACAACGTGCTCGGTGGCCAGAGGGTGGCCGACGCGCTGGCCGCCGCCGTCGGCAAGAAGGGCAAGGTTGCCGTGGTCAGCGTGAAGCCCGGCATCAGCACCACCGACCAGCGTGTGGAGGGGTTCAACGCGCAGCTCAAGAAGTATCCCAACATGACGAGCATCGGAGTTACCTTCGCCACAGATTCGCCGACGCGCGCCACGGCGGTCTTCAAGGGTCTGGCCGCAGCCAACCCCGACCTGGTGGGCGTCTTCGCCACCAACACCAACACGGGCAATGGTGTGGCCGCCGGGGCGCGCGAGTCGGGCCTCTCCGGCAAGCTCAAACTGGTGGAGTTCGACGCCGAGCCGGCGGAGGTGCAGGCCCTCAAGCAGGGCACGATCACCGCGCTGGTGTCGCAGGACCCCTACTCCATCGGCCAACTGGCCGTGCGCTACGGCGTCCAGTACCTCAACGGCAACCACACTATCGCCAAGCACTACGGTACCGGCGAGGCCATCATCACCAAGGCCAACGTGAACAGCCCCTCGGTCGCGCGCTACCTCTACTCGCAGTAGTGATTAGTGACGAGTGATTAGTGGCTAGTGGCTAGTGGCTAGTGGCTAGAAACTTCTAGCCACTAGCCACTCGTCAGCGGCCGGCGCGCAGGATATGACTGTTATGGGCGCCGGAAACGGCGCTGGCTTCCTCGGCCTCGCCCAGTTGGAGGGGCGTGTCGTCGGTGAACTCGGGGCGCTGGCCGGCCTCGTAGGGCGCCCATTGACCGTTCTTGAGCAGCTCGGCGGCCATTTGCTCCAGCTCCTGGATGCGCGCATTGGCGCGCAACGCCTCGCGGATGGAGAGGATGCCGACCGCGGGGTGCTTCTTCTCGATGACGTGGCGCAGCATAGAGAGGTGCGCGTTGTCCGGCACTCCCGGCTGGCGGATGGGCCGCGTGGCCGCGCGCAGCGCGCTCTGCGTGCCGTCGATGGCCTCGCCCTTGGTGAAGTCGAACTTATAGAATGAGCGGCGGCCGCCCATGCGCCGCCCGCCGGAGAGCTTGATCCACTTGGCGTTGGTCACGCCCTTGCCCACGTCGATGGTCACGCGCACCGGGCGGCCGCGATGCTGGAAGGAGCCCTCCAACCGCGCGTAGGTCTCGTGCTCCGACGAGCGGGGCTGGAAGCAGCCGATCTGCAGGGGATGGTGCTCGGCGAGCTTGAGGCCGGTCAGCGGCGTGAGCAGCGAGAGGATGGCGAAGGCGTGCGGGATAAGGTCGGCGATCATGCCGATCTGCGCGCCCGAGCCGCCTGGCGTCTGCGCCTCCAGGATCTCGACCTCCACCTCCTCGATCTCGTCCAGGAAGGCGCGCAGGTTGCGCTCCTCGGTCAGCAGCAACTGCAGCAGGCGCACCTCCGTCTTGAACCAGTAGTGGTCGGCCGCCACGATCTGCACCGAGCCGTCGGTGCGGTCCAGGAAGGCGCGATACTCTTCGGGCGGCGCGCCCAGCGGCTTCTCGATCAGCACCACGTTGGAGAGCGCATAGTAGCTCTTGAGCAGCGGCAGGTGCGTCTCAGCAGGGGCCGCGATGTAGGTGATGACGTAGCAGCTGGATTCAAGCTCCAGCGCCAGGGCGGCGGGCGATGGCGTGGCCTGCGAGTCCCAGTAGAACAGGTCGCCGTTAGCCATAACCTGAGCCTCGGCGTCGACGAGGGCCTCGCGCCGGCCCGGCCGCTCGTACTCGACCACATGGACGCGGAAGTTGAAGAAGTTTTTGAGCAGCAGGAGGTGTTGGTAGGCCTTTTGACCCCACTGGCCGAAGCCGATCAGCACGACGTCCTTCTGGATATGCTGTTCCTCCTCCTCCAGGGCGTGCAGTCGCGCGTTGCGGATGGCGATGGCGGCCTGGCCGGCCAGGCCCGCGGTGCGCTCCACCTCCTGCGCGTTGAACATGCGCGTGCGGTCGCGCTGGCCCAGGAAGACCACCCCGATGGCCTCGCCCTCGCCCTCGCCGGCCATCAGCGGCAGCGCCATCAGCGAGCGGATGCCCAGCACGCGGGCGATGTGCCCCGACACCAGTTCGTGGTCCTGCGCGTCCTTCACCACCATGGGCTTACCGCGGTCGGCCACGTCGAAGACGATGGAGGGGGTAGGCCGCTCCACCCGGCGTTGTCGCCACACCTCCTCGGCGTCCGAGGAGGCGGCGCCGTACCAGGCCGAGCCGTCCTCTTCCAGCAGCGCGATGAGGCAGATCGAGGCGTCGACGGCGCGGGCCATATTGCGCGCCACCAGGTGCAGCGTCTGCTCCAGGTCGATCGAGGCGGCGATAGCGCGGCCGACCTCGGTCACGATTTCCAGCTGCTGCGCGCGGTGCTCCACGTCCTCGTAGAGCCGCGCCGTCTCGATGGCCACGGCCACGGTGGCGGCGCAGGCGCGCAGGGCCTCGATCTGCACCCGCTCCAGGCGGCTCCTACGGCCGATGTGGTAGCCCGCCTCCAGCACGCCAGTGGCGCGCTGGCCGTCGCCGTCCGAGCCGAAGGGAACGAAGACGCGCACCAGCGAGGCGTGCCCGTAGGAGGCGAACAGGTCGGCGTCGAGCGTTACCTCGTCGGTCGCGCGGTAGGTGATGCCGTCCGCCGCCGTTTCCAGCGTGTGCAAGGGGGCGCGGTCGGCCGCCTCGCGCAACCGCGCGGCGTGGACAACGCCGGCGCTGGAGCCGTCCGCGCCCAGCACCTGCGCCTCCAGCCGCTCCAGGCGGTCTTCGGGGTAGCCGTTGACGAACAGGTCGTCGTCCGGGTTAGCTTGGGCCGCCACGACCACCACGCGCTGCCGCGTGGCCACGTAGGTCAGGATATCGTGGGGGTCGAGCACCCGCCCCCCGCGCGTGACCCAGCGCGGGATACGGCGGGTCGCGCCCGCCGCCGGGTCGGGCACGGCGTCGATGGCCGGCGAGGCCGTGGCCCCGGTGCTGGAGGAGACCATCAACTCGCCGTCCGGGGCCATCTCCAGTTGGAACAGGGCGGCAAACTCGAAGTCGAGCTCGGGCAGCGAAGGGTCGGTCAGGGCGGACACGGCCGTGCGCACGGCCTGCTCCTGCGTGGCGCCCGGCTGCAGCAGGCGCGTGGAGAGGCGCGTCACCGCGCCCAGGGTGCGGTTGGTCTCGTCGAGCGCCTCGACCAGGTGGCCGTTGTCGAGCATGCCGCCCAACAGGTCGGTGGCGGTCTGCAGCAGGGTGCGCTCCTCGGGGATGCGGCGCTGCAGCGCCAGGGGATCGCGGTCGGCCAGGATCAGCACGCCGTGCGCGGCCTGGTCGCGCGGCGACAGCGCCGTCAGCGCGTGCAGCCCTTGCCGCTCCAGGGCCGCGGCCACGGCCGGGTCCTGGTAGGCCTGCTCCGGCGCGCTGAGCGGGATCAACGCGGCCTCCGCGGCCAGGGCGGGACAGCCGTAGGACGCGACGATGGCCATCTGGGTGGCGCTGGCGTCGGGGGCGTAGAGCGCCGCGGCGGCGAGCTGCGCCGCGGAGAGCAGCCGCTCCAGGGCCGCCTCCAGGTGCAGCGCGGCCACGCCCTCGCCGGACACGGTGGACGGGAGCGCCGAGAAGGCGCCGACGAGGTCGCTCAAGGCGTCGAGCATGGCCGATTCCGTCGCGCGTCGCGCGGCGTCGATGGTCTGCGCGGCGATCGTGGCCGCCTCCTGAATGCGCCGCAGGTAGTCCTGGGTCGTCACGTCGATGCGCCGGTCGGGGTCCTTGTCGACATAATCCAGGTAGAGCAGGCCGACCACGCGCCCGCCGCTGAGCAGGGGCAGGCCGACGATGGCATAGATCTTGTGACGCCGCACAAAGGAGCTGTTGACCTCGCGCGGCGCGTCGGGCGTGATCAGCGTGCGGCGCGTGGAGAGCAGCCAGGCGTGGGGTCCGTAGTGCGCCGGGGAGAGGTCGTCGGGCGTCTTGCCCTGCGCCTCGTCGGCGCGGAAGCGGTGCAACTGGTCGGCGATGTCGGGGAGGGCCTGCACGACATCGGTCTCGGGCAGCCCGATGGCCACCGGCGCATAGAAGGAATCGGTCTCCGCATCGTAGGGGTAGAGGGCCACGATATCCGCTTCGCTGGCGTCATGCATCGCCGCGGCTGCCCCTTGCAACGCCTCCACAAACGTCTCGGTCGCCGCGTGCGCCGGTCGCCCCGCCCTTGCTCTCGTTGTCATGCCCTCACCGCCTTTGTGGCTATCGCCATTTTTCCGCCGTTCTCCAGCCATCGTCTCTCTACATGCTCACCATACCCAACGCTACCACCATAGGCCACGGACCGCAAGGCCAATACGTGTGTTGGCCCCCTAAAACAGGTCCTCGATGGCCGTGCGCAGGGCCGGACCCGCGAGGTAGCCGCCTCGGCCCCGGTCCGCGGCGACGCGGACGATCAGCGTCGTCGCGTCGGCTCATCTAATCAAATGCGGACACGCCTACTGTAATAGATCCTCGGCCGCCCGTATTCTCAACCAACTGGGCGATGCAGGAGGATAGCCTCTACTCCTTGCTTCAACTCAGGGAGACAAAAGTCACCTTTCAATTATCTGCGAGCAGCATAGCCAGGAACGTGGACCCAGGCACATATTCTATACCTTGGTGGATATGGCGCCCGTCGGGCTGTTGGGGCGGGTAATCGCTCGTGTTGTCCGACACAACATAGTGCGCCCCGCTCTCGACGGCCGCGGCCCATATCGGGTGGTCATCGATGTCGGTTAGTTGCTCACAGGCGTCTGGATACGGGGGGCGAGGATTGACGACCTCGAACGCGCTAAGCAGGAGTTGCGTCATCTTCTTGGCAGATTGGCTACACGCTCGTTCGTTGGCTGGTGAAAGATCGTTATTCGTCCGCTCGGTAATCCACCGCCACACGAGGACACGGTTGAGTTCGGCGATGATCCAGGGCGACCAGATCGCTGTGAATACGCCCTGGAAGGCTAACTCCTGCAGTTCGGCGCGCAAACGCGGCGCGAAAAGGACGTTCGTATCAATCACGGCACGTATCGGCACGAGAGATGTCCTTTACTAGTCGCCCCATCCGTAAACGACATCCACTATCTTGTCCAGGGTAGCGTACCTGGTCGACCGTCGCTGAGTATCTGTAACTCTTCCGGCGTCATACCGTCATCACCCCCGAGGCCGCTCGTTTCCTCGTTTAGCTTCCCGACAATGCGCATTGCCCGAACCTGAACGTCGTGCTCAAGGCGCGCGATCTCACTTTGCGGAATGAGTGTGCGCCCGCCGATCCTCTTGCCTTTGAGGTAGCCCGTTTTGACCCATACTTTGATTGTGTTGACGGAGCGGATGCCCAAGGCGTGCGCGGCTTCCGTCGTGGTCAAGAACTCCTCTTGTTCCGCCTCGCGCAGCGCCGCCCTGATCCTGTCCGCTGCTTCCCTGGCGCGCTCGTCCGCCACGTCGCTCAGCAGAGCCAGCGACTGCTCCACCTCGTCGCGCTGCGGCTCGCGCAGAATCGTCATGCCCATCGGCCTTCATCCCTCCACCAACGTTTGTCATCACATCGTGCGCAAACAGCCAACGCGCACAAAATGCTGCTCATGCGTGAAATGACACTGGCGTCAATTCTATCACAGCCAGCGGTGGATTGAGAGCTTAGCCGGCGCGGCTACGGCGCACGATCTCGACGTCTTCGAGGCGGATGCCGGCTACTTGGGAGATGCCGCTCTCGGCCATGGTGACCCCGTAGAGCGCGTCGGCGTGGCTCATGGTGCCCCGATTGTGCGTGATGACGATGAACTGGGTGCGCGCCGACAGTTCGCGCAGGATCTCGCCCACGCGCAGGGTGTTGGCCTCGTCGAGCGCGGCCTCGGCCTCGTCCAGCACGCAGAAGGGGATGGGCCGCACCGCCAGCATGGCGAAGACGAGGGCCAGACCGACCAGGGCGCGCTCGCCGCCGGAGAGCAGCGCCAGATCGCGCGTGCGCTTGCCCGGAGGCTGCACCATGATCTCCAGGCCCAGCGGCAGCCCGGCCTCGTCGTAGGTCGGGGTCAACTCGCCGCGCCCGCCCCCGAAGAGATGCTGCAGGTAGACCCTGAACTGCGCGTCGAGTTCGGCGGCGACGGCCCCGAAGCGATCGCGCACCGTCGCATTGGCCTCGGCGATCACGGCGCGCAGCCGCGCGATGCCCTCGCGCAGGTCGGCGGACTGCGCCTCCAGGAAGGCCTGGCGCTCGGTCGCGGCGGCAAGGTCCTCGGGGGCGCGCGCATTGACCGGCCCCGCCGCGGCCAGCCGCCCGCGCAGGCCCTTGATGCGCCCGGCCAGCCCGGGCGGCGGCTCCGCCGGCGGCGGGAGATCGACCGGGTCGAGGGCCAGGTCGCTCTGCAGGCCGGCCAGCACGCTCTCCAGTTCATGCGCGGCGCGTTGCGCCGCCAGCGCCGCCGCTTCGCGCGCGCCGTTCGCGTCCGCCTCGTCGCGGCGCGTCGCGGCCAGCCGCCGCTCCAGGGCGGCGGCGCGCTCGCCCAATGCCGCCACCGCGGCCTCGATGGGGCGTAACCGCTCGTGCGTTTGGCGTACCCGCGCCGCCGCCTCGTTCAGCGCCGTGGCGGACGCCGCCGCGCGCTCCGCCAGCGCGTTGGCCTCGCGCTCCAGCCGCTCCAGGTCGGCGCGCTGCCTCCGTAGGTCATCGGCCAGGCGGTCCAGCGCCTCGGAGGCCATCCCCTTGCGCTGCACCGCATCGTCAGCCCGTTCGGTGGCCAGCGAGACGGCCGCGTTGTGCTCCGCCCGCTTGACCGTCGCCGCCTGCAGCGCGACCCGCGCCCCTTCTACTGCCGTCGCGGCCGGCGTCTCGTCCGTCGCCAGTGCGGCTAGCGCCTGCTCGGCCTCGCGACCGCGCCGTTCCAACTCGGCGCGGCGGCGCGCCCGCGTTGTCGCGGCCTCGGCGGCCTTGCGCACTTGTTCGGCTGCCCATTCCACCTCGCGCCGCACCTGCGCCTCGCGCCGCTCGGCCTGCCCGACCTCGTTGCGGCGCGCCGATCGCTCGTGCTCGGCGGTGCGCAGCGCCCGCGCTGCCTCTTCGGCCGCCGTGGCGCGCTCCTGGTGCCCTCTCTCGGTCGACTCGGCCGCGGCCACGGACGTGGCTAGTGCCCGTTCGGCCTCCAGCGCCTCGGCCTCCACCGCGCGCAACTCGCGCGCTTTCTCCAGCGCCGCCGCGCCGTCGCCGGCCGGACGATAGAGCAGGCCGTTCGGCAACAGGGCCTCGCCGGCCAGGGTCGCCAGCGTGACGTCGGCCGCGCTATTCCTGCCGGCGTCGCGCTCCTGGCGATTCAGGATGGAGTAGACTGCCCACAGGGCCGGCAGATCGCGCACCACCAGCACCCGTGAGAGCACGGTGCGGACCGCCTCGCCCGCCCCGTCTAATCCTTCGCTCCCCTCCCCTGCACGCGACAGAGGGGCCGGGGGTGAAAGCTGCTTACTCCCCTCTCCCGCGGTTGGGAGAGGGGCCGGGGGTGAGGGTAGCCCCGCGGCCGGGAGAGGGGTTGGGGGTGAGGGGAGCCGTGGGGGTGAGGGTTGCCGTGAGGGCCGCACCCGTGCCAGCGCGTCGCCCCACCCGATGATGACCTCTGTCGCCACCCCGGCCGCGGCAAGTCGCGCCACGAGCTCCCGTTGTCGCGCGGAGGCGAGCTGCTCGTCGCCGGCCAGCAGCAGGCCGCGCGCCCCGCTGGCGAGGATCTTGCCCGCCGCGGCGGCGCTCAGACCGGATGGAGGGAGCTGGGCGGACAGGACCGGCCCGAGCGCCGCCGCCAGCGCCGTGGCCAGGTGGGACGGCGCGTCCAGCAGCGCCGTCACCGTGACCGCGGCCGACGGTGCGACGCCGTTCGCGCTACCCCCGCCCGCTGCCCGCAGCCAGGCCCGCAGACCGCCCGCGCGCGCCTGCAATTCCTGCATCTGGCGCTCCGCGTCGCGGCGCACCGTCGCGGCGACGCGGGCGCGCTCGGTCGCATCGGCCGCGTGCAAGCGCGCCCGTGACTCGGCGATACGCGCCGCCTCCACGACATCCACGGCCTTGTCCAGCCTGTCGCGAGCCTGGACAAGCGCCACGCCGGCCTCGGAGAGACTGCGGGACGTGGCCTGCTGGTCCGTCTGCTGGCGTCGCTCCGTTGCCAGCGCGGACTCCTCTTCGCGCCCCAGCACGGCCAGTTCGGCGCGGGCGCCGGTCAGCGTGCTTTCCAGAGCGCGTCGGCGGTCGGCCAGCGCGCGCACGGCGCGGTCCGCCGCCTGCGCCGCGGCCGCGGCCGCCTGCACGCCGGCCTCCAGGTCGCGGCGGGCCTCCCGCAGCCGCGTGCCCTCGGCGACGGCCATGCGCGCGGCCTCGTCGGCCCGCGCCAGTTCGTGCATCGCCTCGGCGTGCCGCGCCTCCAGCCCTGGCAGCGTCCGGCGCAACTCCTCGGCGCGGGCGGTCGCCGCTTCCCCTCGCGCCGCGCCCACCGCCCGCTCGCGCTCGGCCGCCTCGCGCGCGGCGTGCGCCTCGCGCAGCTCACCGCGCAGTGTGCCCGCCTGGTCCGACAGGTCGCCGGCCTGGCTGCGGGCCGTCGTCAACTCCTCCTCGGCCGCGCCGACCGTCGCCAGTAGGGCGGAGAGCCGTTGTTGCGCCGCGGCCAACTCCGCGTCCGCGCGGGCCTGGCGCGCCGCGGCGTTGGCGTGGGCGTGGGCGTAGTGAACCAGCAGCAGGTCGCGCAGGTCGCGCTCCAGCGCGTGGTAGCCCTCGTAGGCGACGGCCTGCCGGCGCAGCAGCGCGATGTGGGGGGCGCCCTCGGCGAGCATGGCGTCGACGCTCTGCAGGTTGGTCTCGGCGGCGCGCAGCTTGGCCTCGGCGTCGTCGCGGCGGTTGTAGTAAAAGCGCAGGCCGGCCAGCGTCTCAACGAGGGCGCGCCGCTCGTCGGGCCGCACGCCTAGCACGGAGTCGATCAGCCCCTGGCCGATGATGAGGTGGCCGCTGGTATTGACGGCGGCGCGCGCCAGCAGGTCGGTGATGTCGCGCAGGCGCACCTGCGTCCCGTTCATCAGGTACTCGTTCTCGCCGGTGCGGTAGACGCGCCGCCCGATGCGCACCTCAGCAAAATCGACCGGCAGCCAGCCCGCGTCGTTGTCGAAGGTGACCAACACCTCGGCCATGCCCATGGGCGGGCGCGTCGTGGTGCGCGCCGCGCCCGCTCCGCCGCCCGCGGTCCCGGCGAAGATAAGGTCCTCGGCCTTGCGCCCGCGCACGTTGCGCATCGACTGCTCGCCCAGTGCCCAGCGCAGCGCGTCGGCCAGGTTCGACTTGCCCGAGCCGTTGGGGCCCACCACGGCGGTGACGCCGCCCTCGAAGTCGAGCGTGGTGCGCGTGGCGAAGGTCTTGAAGCCGTGCAATTCCAGGCGTTTCAGGTGCATCGAGCGCTGTGCGTCCTCATATTTATCTTCATCAACCTACAGCCGCGTGGTACGGACCACGTGACGACGTGCGACCATCGCGCATTGTACCATCAAGGACGTTCAACGCCTACCGCTTGCCCCGCGCTGCAGGACCTTGTCGTTCTCGACGCCATGCGGCCGCGACGGCAGGCAACCCTTACCCCCGACCCATGCGGATCGGTCTCTCGGCTCCGCGGAGCCGACAGCCCAACCGGCTCTCCCTGCCGCGGGAGAGGGGAGTAGGCGCGTCACATGCGTGCGGTCGCGACGGGAAAAGGCGGGCCGCCCGCGCTCCCAGTGGACCCACAGGATCGATGACAACTCACGGACCCTACGTTTCGCGCGGACTCGACGGCCGACGGAACAGAGTGTATCTTCCCCTTTGAGAGTAGACGGGTTGGGACCTCCGCGCCGCGGGTCGGCCAGAGAGGTCATGAGAGGCGGCTTTATGGACATGGCAACCCTGACCGCGCAGGCCGAGGTCGTGCGCGCGTTCACCCAGGTAGCTCCCGCCCCCTGGGAGCAGATCGTGGTCAACCTGGAGCTGGAGGAGGACGAGGCGGGCGATCGCACCGATTGCCTCGCCTTCGTCGTCGTCCCCGACGGCGGCGGCTATGTCGAGCGCGAGGTTAGCCTGGACCGCCCCGGACATCACACGGTCTTCGCCTTGCGCAAGGCCATCAGCGCGCGGGGCGAGTCGTGGCACAGCTTCGACTCATTGTCATCGTCATCCTGATCTCCTCATCCGCTATCCCTTTATTCCTCTCGGTGATCCCCTGGCCCGTCCCGCGCCACGCGACCGGCCCGCTGGCGGCGAACCGGCGTGCGTGTCGTCAAATCGTCGTCACGCGCCTCCGTTGGCCTCGACGATGCGGTTGGCGGTGGCCGGGTCGGCGGCGAAGACGCCATCGCCCGCGACGAGGAGGCCGTAGGCCAAGCCGGCGCTCCCAACGCTGAAACGATAACGATAAACCTTCACGCCGTCGTGGACGTAGGCGACGCGCCAACTGACCCCCTGGCGCAGGGCCTGCACGCGGCGTCGCACCGATGCGTCGCCAGTCAGCGCGACCACGTCCGAAATGCGAATCTGGGAGATCAAAGCCGACGAGAGACCAGCGCCTGCCGCGGCTCCGTGACGATCACAATGCGCGATGCCCACGTGGTCGCCCAGCGACGCGAAGATCGCGACTCCTTGCACCAGCGTGGCCGGCCATATCCCCGTCGCCGCGGCTAGGTCGCGCAGTGCTTGTCGCCCCGCTGCCGTCTCGCCGCCGTCGCCCGAGAGCGGCACATACGTCGCCTCGGCCGGGACCAGCGTGCGCGGCTTCGGCGGAAGAACGACACGCCCGCGTAGTGCCGCGCCGCGTGCGCTGCCGTCGCCACCGCCAGCACCCCCACCAGGACCAACACTACATGCGCCACGTACGGCCACCTAACCCTCTTTATCGTCACCATCGTCACGTCCTCACATGCATCACCCCGTCACGCGGGCGTATGCAATACGCCCCTCCGGGTCACGCGGGTGTATGCAGGGCGTATACAATACGCCCCTACGTCTCGCCCGTCACGCAGGGGCGTATGCGATACGCCCCTACGCCTCATTCTTATCCTGCCTTACTAACAACTAACAACTCGTCAGTCCCAAGTCTCGCGCACGCGGCGCCACTGGCCGAACAGCGTGGCAAGGTCCTGGCGCCGCTTCTCCACGGCGATGACGAAGCCGATGATGGCGAGGCCGGCGACCGCCACGGCGTACCAGGTGTCGATGGCGCGCAGCGGTTGGGCCACGATCAGCAGGGCGTCGGCGCCCAGGGCCAGCGCGCCAGCGGTCAGGGTGTCCTTCCAGCGCAGCGTGTCGCCTACCCACAGCAGGACTAGCCCCTCGGCCAGCACCACGAGGTCGTAGGCGGAGGTTGGGACGCCATTGACCGCGTAGCCCAGGGCTTGCAGCAGCGAGGTCCCTAGCAGCAGCAGGCCCGTGACCTCCAGGAGCTTCCCGACGGCCCGGCGTGGGGCGATGCGCCGCTCGGCCCAGGCCACGCCCAGCAGGTAGACGCCGACGGGCAGCGCGAAGAGTTGCGGCTGCGTGACGGCCGCGAGGACGAGCTGGCCCAGATAGGCGCCCCGGACCACGGCCACCCCGCCGTAGACCAGCCGTCGCGCGCGCCGCTGATAGCCCATGGTGACGACCTGCAGTCCCGCGATGGCGAGGGTGATGACGAACAACTGGGGACCGGGCCCCGCGGGCGGCTGCCCCGCCAGGCCCGCGGCCCACAGCGGACACAGACAGGCCAGGGCGGTCGCCGGCCAGCCGAGCGGCCGCAGCCACGGCGTGGGGAGATGAGGCAAGGTCACGGTGATGACCAACCCGACCGCGGCCCAACAGACGGGCTCGGTCGCGCCCGGCACGCCCCCCAGCTTCAGGAGGCCTTCCATGGCGATGAACCCGTAGGCGACGCTCAGCCAGGCGCTGTGCCGCGTGGTACGCAGCCGTCCCCGTCGCCCGTTCCAGGCGTGAATCGTCGCGCACGCGGTGAAGGTCAGGGCCGTGACCACGCCGAGGGGTGGGGAGTTATCCATATCGGCCGTGAAGATCAGGACGACGGTCATGACGTACAGGCCGCCGTACCCGACGACGTAGAGGGGCCATGACCACGCGGGACGCAAGCCGGCGCCGCGCAGACGGTCAGCGGCGGCCAGGCACAGCATCAAGGAGGGCAGGAAGCCCAAAGGCTCGTAGATGTCGTCAAGCCGCGTCGCATAGAGGATCGCGTAGGCCAGCAGCGGCAAGGCCAGGGCAACCTCGATCATCCACTCCGGCCGTCGCGTGAGGCGGGCCATGGCCACGCAGGCGGCGAGCGCGAGCGCCGTGCTGACCAGACGTGGCGCCGAATCGGATATCGCCAGTAGTGGTCCCAGCGCGACCAGGACCACGCCTGCCGATAACCATGGTCGCGCCTGCATAGGCGCCCGATGGGCAAGGTAGCGGAAGCCAGTTAGGTAGAGCGCCGCCAGCACGGTCAGAACCAGACCGAAGCCGCCGCCGTTGTAGCCGGGCAGCCACGGGGACGAGGCGACCAGCAGCCACACGGGGAAAAGCCACGCGCACAGGTAGCCGAAGAGCGCGACTCGGCCGGCGGCCCGTCGCGGTCGGGGAACAGCGCGGCTATCGCCCGTAGAAATAGCCTGTGACGCCCGGTCGCGACCCAGTATGCCGACCATGCCCAGTTGGCTAGCAGCAGCCCAAAGAGCCACGGCAGCGTCACGACGTCGCCCGCCACGAGCAGCGTTGCCAGCGCCGAGAGCGCGTAGCCCATAGAGTAGAGCAGCCCCGCCCCGGCGATGGCTCGACCGGCCCGACCCCTTTGGCCGGGTCCGCTCCTGTCGTCCAGCCATGCCGCCGCCGCGAGGTAGACCAATGCCAGCGCCATCAGCGCCCAACTTTGCGTCGCGTGCGCGTCGCTCCAACGGAGGCCTTGGCCCAGCGCCACGGCGAGAGATAGGTAGGGGGCGACGGCGAACCCGACAGCGAGGTACAGCAATCGAGGGCTGCCTCGCAGCAATGCCGCGCCCACCGCCCCCAACGTCAGCGCCGACAATGCCGCCACGACCGCCCCATGATCCTCCGCGACGAGGATAGGTAGTCCCGATGTCGCCCAGGACGCCGCGTAGCGCGCCAGGCCCTCGCACAGCACGGCGGCCGCCGTCCCATAGCCCAGCGCCAGCAGCGGCCGGGCGAAGGGGGAGCGCGCGTCTCTCGTCCCGCCTTGCCAGGGTCGCGGCCACGACCCTGCTGAGCGCGCGCGACGCGACGGGTCGCGTCGCGCCAGCGCCTCCCCGACGGCCACTGTACCCAGCGCCAGCATGGTCCAGGCCGGCAGTGGGTCCGGCAGAGGCAGCGCCTGGCTCAGGTGGAACAGGACCAGCGGCAGCAGCGCCACGGCAACCGCCGCCCAGATGGGACCGCGAGCGCCATGGGCGCGCCCAGCGCCCAGCGTGTAGAGCACGGCCAGCACGCCAGCGGCGACGGCCCTGCCGCTCGGCTCCGCGACGGGCCACAGCAGCGCGACGAGGCTCAGCGTCAGCGCGTTTTGATAGGGCCAGTGACCCAACAGGCCGCGCAGTCCCGCGCCCGCGACAGGCGCCGCGGCGTTGTGGCGGGAATGTCTGTAGCCGATGGCCATGTAGACGCAGGCCAACCCGGCGACGGTCACGCCGGTCCACGGGCCAAGCACGGGCAGCAGTTGCAGCGTGACGAGGGCGGCGACCGCGCTGAGCGCCGCCGCCACCGTCAGGTAGTGACGCTCTCCGCCGACCCTGCCGTACACCAGGTAGAACAGCGCGCCCAGCCACCACGCCACGGTCAGCGTGTCTCCGGCCGCGGGGTTGAGCGTCACGCCGGCGAGCGTCGCCGCCGAGACCAGAGTGAGCAGGGTCAGGGCGCCGAGCGTCAGGGCGTGCGCGGTGCGCAGAAGAATGTGGGACAGGACGGGTAGGAGGGCGCGCAGGCGCGGGGCCGCGAGGGCGTAGACGGTGGCCAGGCCGATCAGCGCCGCGCCCCACCACTCGGGCGGTAGCGCCGCGCGGTTGGCCAGCGCCAGCGCGACGCCGGCGCCGGCCACGGCGGTTAGCAGGGCGAAGAGGCGGTCCCGGCCGCGCGACAGGAGGTGGATCAGCAGGTAGGCCGCCAGGCACAGCGCCGATGCCGCGAGGAGGGTATCGGCCGTCGACAGGCGCAGCACACCACCCCGGCCCAGCGTCCAGACGTCGAGGGGCAGCAAGGTCGCGCCGATGGTCAGCAGCGTACCGCCGCTGCGGACCAGACCGACGCGGGCGCGTAGCGCGTGGCCCGACGCGAAGAAGGCGGCGGTGGTGGCGAGCATCATGGCGAGGTGGATGAGAGGGCTGAGATGAGTGGGGTTGAGCGTGGAGATGACCGTGGCCGAGGCCAGGATCAGCAATGCGCCCACCAGCAACAGGGTGTTGAGGGCGCGATCGGAGAGCAGCGAGAGCCCTACCTGCCGCCAGGTCAGCCGTCGCTGACCCGACAGGGCATCCCGATGCCCGCGCTTGCTCGCGGACCCGACCGTCGCCGGCGAGGCGACGACGGATGATGGCGGCGGTATGGCCGTCGAGCCACCGTTTCCGCCGTCGATGTCTCCCGCTCCCGAGGACGTGGGAGAGCCCGCCGCGGGCAGAGTCCGTGAAAAATCGCCGGTGCGGCGATGTGAGAGGTATCCCTGGAGGCGCGATGCCTTGCCAGGCGCCCGCATGGCCGCCACGGCCGGCGCAACCGATGGAGACGGTGGTGTGGTTGCCGGGGATGGTCTGGCCGGCGGCGAGGGCCTGGCCGTGGGGCATGATGCCGCCGGCGTCGGAGTGGCTGGCACGCGCGCGCGGAGCATCGAGAGTTCGGCGTGCGTCTCCGCGAGCATGGCGTCGGCCGCCGCGCGGTCGAGTAGGCCGCGCACGCTCCAGACCTCCACGGCGTCCTGGAGGAGGGCCAGTTGTGCCATGTGCTCGACCTCGCGCGCGTCGAAGGTGCGCTGGCAGCCCGAGCAGCGGACACGCTGTACGTCGTTGTCGCAGTGCGGACAGAACATATGGCCTCCCCGAGAAAGAGCTTTGTGTCGTAAAGTCAATCGATAAAAAAAGGGGGCGGTCAGCGACCCCGCGTAGCGTGGATCAGGGCTTCCATGTGGTCGAGGTAGCGGTCGAGGGCCTGACGCCCGGCGTCCGTGAGGCGGTAGTCTGTCTTGGGGATGCGCCCCTCGAAATACTTGGTACTTGTGATATAGCCGGCCTCCTCCAGCCTGGAGGCGTGGACGCTGACGTTGCCGTCGGTCGTGCCCAACAGTCGCTTGAGGTCGTTGAAGCTGAGCGCGTCATTGACAGCCAGCGCGCTGACGATGCCCAGACGCATGCGCTCGTGGATCAGCCGGTCCAGGCCGGCCAGCCCCGTCGGTGGAACCGTGGCGCCCATGGGCGTCGTGGGTGTGGTTGTGTCCGCGCCGCCCGTGGTCACGAGCCGCGCCTGGCCGAACGACGTGTCGGCGCCATCCGTATCAGGTTCATACCGTCGCGCCTCGCTGCCTCTCTTTCTAGACATCAGCCGCCGTACCTTCGGGCGATGATCAGACCGAACAGGATGTGCAGCCCGCCGAAGCCGGCCGCCATGCACCAGGTCCAGGCGAGGGACGCGGGAGCCACGAAAGTGATGGCGCCCACGAGCATGACGCACGCGCCCAGCAGCGGCACGATGCGCACCGAGTAGGAGCCCGCGGTGACGATGCCGGCGCCGTAGAGCAGCAGCCACGCGCCGGGCAGCGCCACGGTCAGCCCTCGGGACGACAGCACGACGGTCAGCACGGCGCCGGCGGCCAGCGGCGGGACCAAACTGAAGGCGAAGCGGCGTCCCGGCCCCGACAGGAGCGGCTCGCCCGCCGCGTGCGCCTTACGCCACATCGCGGTCACCGCGACGACGCACGCCAGTAGAGCCTCAATGATCCACACCGCGACGCGCCCATCATCCGTGACTTGCCGGGCCGCGAGAGCCGCCGCCGCGAGGGAAGTCAGGCCCATGACGACCAGCCCAAGGCCCGAGACAGCGGTGAACGCGCTGGCGCGCTCCATCGTATCGCGGATGAAGCGCAGGTTATCCATGGCCCGCGCGTGCAGCGCGGGCGGCTCCGGCGTGGTCGTCGGCTCGTGCAACGGGCGTGGCGCGTTCATACCCCTATCCTAGCCCAAGCTCTCCATGTTTGTCAAGTACTTTATGGGAAAGAGGACGCCCCAAAAAAAGTAGGGCGCGGCTTGACTTTAGAAGGTCATGGCCGACGCCGGGACCAGTGTGCGCGGCTCCAGACGGCCGTCTCTCCGCCTGCTATCATGACCTGCCTCACCGGCTCAGGCCGACGATCGGCAGGTCGCGCTCCCTGGCCCACCCCTCCCAGAAACGGGTCGGCTCCCTGGTGAACACCCGCTCCAGTTCCAGCCGCGTCAGCTCACCTGTATCGCCGTTCGTCCCGGCGGCGTCGGCGACATCCCCGGCCAGTTCCCGAACCGCGGAGCGCAGGCGCCGCCAGAAGTGCGTCTCCAGGACGGCGACGGCGATCCATCCGTCTCGGGTTGGGTAGAGGTTGTAGCCGGCGAAACCGCCGCCCAGCACTCCGTTCCGTCTCGTCAGACCATGCGCCAGCGGGGCGGCAAAGTCCGCCGCCGCCTCGGCCAGCGAGACCTCGCTATAGCCGGCATCGAGGCCGCGGTCGCGCCCGTAGAGCGCGGCTAATGCCGTGGCGACGGCGCGTTCGGCCCCCGCCAGGTCGGCCAGCAGGGTGCGCGGCAGGCGCGGCGGGTCGACCAGCCCTGCCGCGGCGGCGTAGGTCAGGTCGTGGCCGGGCAGGTTGGCGCGCGGCGATGGGTGGCCCACGATGGCCACTTGCGTCAGGCGCGGGAAGCGGGCATGGAGGGCGGGCCAGTCCAACCCCAGCCGCGCCAACGCCGCCGGGCGGTTGGCGGTGAGCAGCAGGTCGGCCGCGGTTAGCAAAGGATCGAGCGCGGCCCGTCCCTCCGGCGTCTTCAGGTCGATCCGCCGCACCACCAGTCCCTCGTGCAGCGCGCGATACCAGGCCGGGCTGACCGTCGCCAGAGGGTCGCCGCCCGGTGGCTCGACCTTGGTCACGGTCGCGCCCAGCCCGGCCAGCCGCGCCGCCGCCACCGGCCCCGGCACGTTGAGGGCCAGCGAGAGCACGCGCCTATCCTGTAGCACTTTCACGGTAGGTCGTCCCACAGGGGCGTGACGACCTCGTGAATAAAGTGAGCCATTATCACACAGCGCGTCCCAATTGACTCACAACCACGATCAGAATAGATAACCATAAAGACATGGGGACGCTGCTAGCGAGCCCAAACTATAAGATATCTCCAGAGTGTGACACGGTCAGTGCGTGTCGTCGAGAACTATCAAACGGCTTGGCGCTATATTACCACTATTATAGCTAGTGATGCCACCCCCGTTGAGGACGAAGACATGCCCCGAGTGCTCGTCCACCGATACGGACAGCGGTGCGACATCTGCGGACACTGAACCTCCCATCATCTTGCCTTGCTCGTCGAGCATGCTCAAAGTTCCTGGCCCGCCTCCTGGCGGGCCAAAGCTCAACACCAACACCCGACCGCGCGCGCGGTCCACCGCGACATAGCCAGGGCCAATGCCAACCTGAGTGGCGAAGTCGAACTTGCCAGACGGTTCGTCGAGCGCATACAAATAGCCGTTACTGCCGCTGCCAGAGGTAAGGGCCGCATCGACCGCGGTCACAAAAATACGTCCCGTCCGATCATCGACCGCAGCGGCATTCGGTATACCTTGCAGCGGGGCGGTCCGCAGAAGGGCGCCGTCGCGCGTATCGATTATGCACAAAACATTCCCGTACGTGGTCGTTCCACCGGACAGCGGGGCAATGTCGGAAGTGAACACAAAGGCGCGTCCCCGTAGCCCGTCCACCACCGGCCGTCCCCGGTTCGTACCTTTGCACACGGTGCGCAGCACTTTGCCGCCGATAGCGTCCAGTACGCTGACCGCCATGGCATCACCTTTGCCTCCTGGTATCGTGCCGCTCACAATCAGATGGCCCGTCCGCGGGTCGACGGCCATACTCTCCACGACTTCGGGCGTCACTATCGTATGACGCAGGCGACCGCTCCCGGTATCCAGCACGCTCACGCCGCTATCCGTGGCAACGAAGACGCGTCCGTGCGTTTCGTCGACGGCCATGCTGCTGGCGTAACCAGTCGCGGCACTCCCAGCGAAGGAAAGAGGCATGGTATATAAAATAACTCCACTATGCGTATCGAGCATGCTGATGCTTTTGCTACGAGTGACGAACGCATGGCCTGTGCGCGAATCAACGGCCAAGGCGGACACTTGATCGTGCAACGGGACCGTGTGGCGCACCGCTACCGTGGCCGGATCGAGGATAAGGAGGCTTCCCAACGAGGGAGCCACTGGCGCCCGCAGCACAAGCAGGTGTTCGCCCCGACCATCGAGTTCAGCGTCGGACGCGTATTGACCGACTGCGACCGCCCCCAAGATGGTTAATTCGGTATTAGCGGGACTCGCCCGACGTACGACGACCAGCGTGATGATACAGGCCAGGACAATCCCGCTCACAGCCACCAACCGTAGCTGCTTTCTTGAGAGCCATCGCAGCACAATTATATCTCTTCCCTTGTTAGTACAGCAGCGTGCTGTTGTTAGCGTGCTGTTGTTATAGGCATACCAGTCGTTTTTCAATAGACGCGTCACCGTCCCTCTATGACGAGTTTGACGCGCCATTTTTCCTTGCCTGGGCGTCGCTGCAAGCAGAGAGAACTCAGTAACGTTGCAGTAGGATGTGCTGCTCATTCGTGGGAGTAGCCGTCATCGATGTGGTAGCGTGGTAGCGGTACACGTTGCCGTCCGGGCGGCGCGCCAGGCGGCCCTGCGCGCGCATATGTTCCAGGTGCGCGGCGGTCTCCGTCGTGGCGAGGCGGCGGTCGAACGCACCCAGCTTTTGCCAGCCGTCCGCCGAACCGCGCCAGGTGAGGCGCGCGGCCGTCTCGTAGGCGCTCAGTCGGTCTCCGTCGAGCGCCCGCAGGATGGCGACGCCGCGCTCCTCGTGGTGGCGCACCAGGGCGCGCACGCGGCCAGCCAGGTCGCGGAAGGGGGCGCCATGCCCTGGCAGCACGATGTGCGCCGGCAGCTCGGCCACGCGCGCCAGCGAGTGTAGGTAGCCTCCCAGGGGATCACCCTGCCCCTCCGCGTGCAGGCCGATTTGCGGGCTGATGCGCTCCAGCACGTGGTCGCTGGAGACCAGGACGCCCGTCCTCTCGTCGTAGAGACAGAATAGCCCGTCGGCATGTCCGGGCGTGGCGATGACCCTGAACGCATAGGGACCGCAGGGCAGCCTCTCGCCGTCCTCCAGCAACACGTCGGGCTGCCGGTCCCCGCCCAGGCTGAGCAGCCACTGCCCGACCATCGCCGTGGCCTCCAGCTCCGCGGGCGGGATACCGCAGCGCCGCAGCCAGCGGTCGGTCTCGGCGGTCAGCCTGCGCGCCTCCTCGGGCGAGGCGCGAAGGTAGAGCGCATCGCGCCGGTGCATTACCCAGTGCGCGCCCGACTCGGCGACGATGCGCCGCGCCAGTCCCACGTGGTCGGGGTGGGAGTGGGTAATGATCAACTGGCGGATGTCGCCTATGGACACCCCGAGCGCGCCCAACCCGGAGACCAGCGCAGCGTAGGACCGCGACGAGTCCCAGCCGCAGTCCACCAGGGTCACGCCCTCGTCGCCAACGATCACATAGGTATTGACCTCGGCGGGGCCGCCGCTCGGTAACGGGAGGGGCAACCGGTAGAGGCGCGGCGAGACCTGGTGGACATCCGTCGCGGGCAGGGCCTGGGTGGGTGCATCTGACATGGAACCTCTCTGGCCTGGATTATGGACGAAGGAAACGGAGCCGCACATAGACGCGGGCTAATGGCTATATGTCCCCGACCGGGATAGGGTGCGACGCTTCCTCGCGCAGGGCGCGGCGCAGCACCTTGCCGGTCAGCAGCTTGGGCAGCTCGGTGCGGAACTCGACTTTGGACGGCGCCTTGAAAGAGGCCAGGTTGGCCCTGCTATAGGCGATGATGTCCTCCTCGGTCGCGGTCTGGCCGGGCTTGAGCACGACGTAGGCCATGGGGCGCTCACCGGCGTAGGGGTCGAACGTGGCCACGACGGCGGCATCGGCCACCGCCGGGTGCCGGTAGAGCATCTCCTCCACCTCGCGCGGCCATACCTTGAAGCCTCCGCTGTTGATCATATCCTTCTTGCGGTCGACGATGGTATAGTAGCCGTCCTCGTCGATCGTGGCGATATCGCCGGTGTGGAACCAGCCGCCGCGCAAGGCCTCATCCGTCTCCTTGGGCTTGCGCCAATAGCCAACCATCACGTTCTCGCCGCGCACCACGATCTCGCCTTCCTGGCCCGCCGGCACGTCCCGGTCGTGCTCGTCCACCACGCGCGACTCCACGCCCGGAATCGGCATGCCGATCGTGCCAGGCTTGACCCGCGGCGCGGCCGAGTTGCTGTGCGTGGTGGGCGCACACTCGGTCAGGCCGTAACCTTCCTGGATCTCGATGCCGGTGATCTCCTGGAAACGTTCAAGCACGTAGACGGGCAGCGCCGCCGCGCCGGAGTTGACGATGCGCAGGCTGGAGAGGTCGTAGTCCCCCAGTTCGGGCAGGTTGACCCAGGCCACGAACATGGGCGGCGCGCCGAGGAAGATGGAGCAGCGGTTCTTCTGGATCTCCGCCAACACCGGCGCCGCTTCGAAGCGCACCACCAGGTCCATCGTGCCGCCCATGCGCAAAACGGAGTTCATGCCGACGTTCATGGCGAAGATGTGGAACAACGGCAGCACCAGCAGCAGCACGTCGTCCGCGCGGATGTCCAGGTTCTGCATGCAGTTGATTTGTTCCAGGTTGGCGATGAAGTTGCGGTGGGTCAGCATCGCGCCCTTGGACTGGCCCGTCGTCCCGGAGGTGTAGCAGATCACGGCCACGTCGCCCGGCTCGACCGTGACCCTTTCGCGCGCCGATGCGTCGCCCTCGATCAGCGGCGGGGTGGTGCGCCAGAGGATCGTCCCCGCCGGGACCTCGCCTTGTGAGACCACGATGACGGTCCCGACGCCGCCCACGTTGCCGACCTCTTCCAGCGCCAGGGCTGCCTGCGGGTAGAAGGTCTCGAAGACGATCATGGTCGCGGCGCCGCTGTCCCGCAGGATGTAGCCAATCTCGTGGGCCTTGTAGAGCACGTTGAGCGGGACCACGATGGCCCCGAGCCGGACGATGGCGTAGTAGGCGATGGCGAAGTGGGGGATGTTGGGCAGCATGACGGCGACGCGGTCGCCCTTGCGCACGCCACGCGCGTAGAGCGCATCGGCCGCCCGCTCGATCAGCGTTTCCAGCGTCTGATAGCTGACCTTGCTGTCCCCGAACAGGATGGCTGTCTTGTCGGGCTGGGCCTGGGCAACATCGCGTACCAGGTCCGCTAGGGTTCGCGCCGCGGGAGTCCGCGTGGCGTTAGACATCGGTGTCCTCCTATGTCACAGGCAGTGTCACAGGCAGCGCGTTCCACCGTCTCACCCATGCGCTCGTGACGCGCAGCGTCGCTGCCCTACTCTGTATCCACTATGTCAATCAGTGTATCGTATAGGCCAGGATCGCGTGCTTTGAGCGCGTTGAGAAGGAAACCGCGCTGGATGGCGGCGGCGCCGCCAGGACTTCGGCCTCTTCCTGACACCGCGCTCATGGCTGGCCTCGAGAGGGCCACGGTACGCTCTCGGGATGGGATAAGTAGTGGGCACACGTTCCCTCGCTCAGATCGGGAGCAGATCTTTGCTCAGGTATGCGCGATCACGCACAGGGTACTGGTCAGTAAATGCAAAGCCCGGGAAGCCGCCCCAGGCCAGACACGCCCGCAGATAGCCGACCAAACGGCATAGGCCGCCGAGTAGAGCGGCTCCTGACGAACCGCTTCACCGTGGTCCAGCAGTTCAGACCACACCTGGACACACTCACCGTTCATGTACCTCTGTATATAGTCCATCGGTCCGGTCCTTTCGACTATGCGTGCGTCACGCGTCGCTACCCCAAGTGGCTGCGGGCGAGGCGCCAATGCTGCGGGCGAGGGACCGATCAGTGCTGTGCCCATCCTCGGACGCTTGCATCACGCCTATCGCCGTACCGTAGAGCCAGCTTAACATGGAGTGGATGTCCTAATACTACAACGTGACATTGGCTTGCGACTAAAGTCGCATGGCACAGCACGACGACTGACGTCGTTGGGGCAAGCTACTGGCCCTTGAGCGCGGCGAGGACAGCGCGGACGCGTAGATCTGTCTTCACGACGAGCGAGGAGGCCACGGAGAGTCGTCCGAGGATGGTAGGCTGCATAAGGGCAGCCGTGTCAGCCCGTGGTTCGCCATGTCATTGCGGTCGCACTCCCATAGAAATGTCGATATTTGGGTAGAAGCAGGAAAGAACGCATGTCCGTCTCTGAGTCCGCGCAGCCATCCCCGTTCCTGAGCCCCTCCAGCGGTGGGACCGAGCTGTACTTGATCCGCCATGCCGACGCCCTGCCCGACGCGGAGGAGGTCGTGGAGGGCGGCTACAACGATCAGGCGCTGAGCCCGCTGGGCCGCAAGCAGGCCGAGGCCCTGGCGGCGGGCATGCGCGGGCTGACGCTGACCGCCGTCTACAGCAGTCCCATCCCGCGCGCTGCGCAGACTGCGCAGCCCGTGGCCGAGCTGCAAGGGCTGGAGGTGCGGCTCGACGACGGGCTGCGCGAGGTTGCCCTGGGTCCGATGGACGCGGGGCTGGGGCCGGACGCCACGCCCGAGCGGCGCGCCGCGGCCATCCGCGACGGCCTGCACCAACTCGCGCGCATGGTCGTCACCACGGGCGTATGGACCGGCGTCCCTGGCACCGAGTCGTCGCAATCGCTGCGCGAGCGCATGACCAGGACGGTGGACCGCATCGCCGCGCAGCATCCGGGACAGCGCATCGCCCTGGTCAGCCACGGCGGGTCGATCAACGCCTACATCGCCGCCTTCCTGGGCATCGAGCGCGACTATTTCTTCCCCGCCGCCAACACCTCCGTCTCCGTCGTGCGCTGGCAGGGGGAGCGCCGCCTGCTGATGGGCCTCAACGACATCTCCCACCTGCGTCAGGCAGGACTGATGTAGTTGCCAGGCGCCTGGCGCCTGGCGCTTGTCCCGTCACTACAGGAGTTACGCCATGCCACGGCTAGACTACGTCACGACCGCGCGCTCTCCCGACGACCTGCAACAACCGGTCGCCGTGAACGACGTGCTGGCTATGTGCGTGCGCGCCTTCCCCTCGGCGCGGCCAACCGCGATCCGCGAGTTCGACGGAGGTGAGTTCAATACGACCTACAAGATTTCGCTGGCCGGCACGGAAGGAAACGATGATCACATCGTCTTGCGCGTGGCCCCGCGCGACGCGGCTACCATGTCGCGCAACGAGCGCCTGCTGATGCGCAAGGCGCACAACGCGCAGCCCTACCTCGCGCCCATCGCCCCGCTCATCCCCCGGACCATCATGACCGACTTCACGCGCCACATCGTCGACCGCGACTATATCTTCCAGAGCTTTGTCGAGGGCGAGCTGTGGTCGGAGGCGCGTGGCGATCTGTCGGACGCACAGGACGCCGCGCTCTGGACGCAGATGGGCGGTATCGCCAGGTCCATTCATGCCGTACGCGGCGAGGCCTTCGGTGAGCCCTATCCGGGCACGCGGTTCCCCACCTGGAGCCAGGCTATCCTGCACAACCTCGCGGACATCGTCGCGGATGCCACGGATTATGGGCTTGACACGTGGGATCTGCGCGCCATTATGGATCGCGCGCACGCCCATTGCAACGTGCTCGACGAGGTTACGGAGCCGCGCCTACTGCACGGGGACCTGTGGCCGTTCAACATCCTCATCCGCCGAGAGGACGCTGGAGCGCGCATCGTGGCCGTGCTCGACGCCGACTACGCATGGTGGGGCGATCCGCTGGCCGATTGGACGATGCACCTGCTCAGAATCAAAGACGCGTCACGGCCCCGCGATGCGCGCGGCCATGCCCTGTTCTGGCAGGAGTACGGCCGGCCTCCGCAGACTGAGGGAGCACGACTTCGCCAGCAACTGTACGAGGGCATGTACGCCGGGACGGACCTGGTGTGGGCCGCGCGCAACAAGCGCAAGGATGTGCTCGACGACGTGTACGCCCGCTTGCCCGGGATCGCGCTCTCGTTGTGGTCATCGAAGCCGTAGCTAGCTAACAATACCTGCCCATATACGGCACACTCAGCTACCATGAAAGTAGGATAGCCTGAGCACCCACAATACAATACAGGTTCCCTGGTCGTGGTATACTGGCTCATAAGCAACGGTGGCTGGTGTCCCCAGCCCCATACACGCGACGCGCGCTGCCTCACGCTTGTCGTGCCTGAGCAACCGGTTATCTGGTCATGTGCGTTGCCGCATTCTGTTAAGAGGACACAACCAGCGAGGAGAATGAGCGGATGGTCACGGCTACCAAGCCCGACATCGAGGCGCCAGCCCTGTTGCCCGGCGTCGACTACTACCTGATCGACAGCCTATTGACTGACGAGGAGCGCGCTATCAAATACAGGGTGCGCGAGTTCTGCGACCGCGAGGTCGTCCCGGTCATCAACGACTACTGGGACCGCGCCGAGGCGCCCTTCGAGCTGTTCTACAAGATGGGCGCCCTGGGCATCGTCGGCGGTACCATCAAGGGCTACGGCTGCCCCGGTATGAGCGAGATCGCCGCCGGCCTCGTCGCCGCCGAGTTGGCGCGCGGCGACGGCAGCCTCAACACCATGTACGGCGTCCACTCCGGCCTGGCCATGCAGTCGATCAGTATCCTGGGCTCGGAGGAGCAGAAGCAACAATACCTGCCCAAGATGGCCACGCTGGAACTGGTGGGCGCCTTTGCCCTGACCGAGCCCAACCATGGCTCCGACGTGGTGGCCCTGGAGACGCGCGCCCGCAAGGAGGGCGACGCGTACGTCATCGACGGCGCCAAGAAGTGGATCGGCAACGCATCGTTCGCCGACGTGGTGATCGTGTGGGCGCGCGACGACGATGGCCAGGTGGGCGGCTTCATCGTACACAAGGGCACGCCCGGCTTCAAGGCCGAGGTGATCACGGGCAAGATCTCCAAGCGCGCCGTCTGGCAGACGAACATCGCGCTGGAGGGCGTGCGCGTCCCCGTCGAGAATCGCCTGGCCCTGTCGCGCAGCTTCAAGGACACCTCCAGGGTGCTGACCGCGACCCGCTACGGCGTGGCCTGGGAGGCCATCGGCCATGCCATCGCCGCCTACGAGTTTACCCTGACCTACGCCAAGGAGCGCGTGCAGTTCGGCAAGCCGCTGGCCGGCTTCCAGCTGATCCAGAACAAGCTGGCGCGCATGGTGGCCGAGATCACGAGCATGCAACTGCTCTGCCTGCGCCTCTCGCAGTTGCTGGCCGAGGGCCGGATGAGCCCCGGTATGGCCAGCCTGGCCAAGCTCAACAACGCCGCCAAGGCGCGCCAGATCGTGGCCGAGTGCCGCGACATCATGGGCGGGAACGGTATCCTGCTGGAGTACCACGTGGCCCGCCACTTCGCCGACATGGAAGCGGTCTACACCTACGAGGGCACCGACACCGTGCAGTCGCTCATCGTCGGCCGCGAGTTGACCGGCCTCCAGGCGTTCGTTTAGTGGCTAGTGGTTAATCCTGCCACCGCCCCAACATACGAGCGCCGGCCCGCTTCCTGAGAAGTGGACCGGCGCTTGTTACGCCGTGGATAGACGACGGGGTGGGGCCGCTACGAGGCCGCGCCCTGGGTGCTATCCAGCGTGCTGAAGTTCGGCGCGAAGAGCGTCTGCTCGGCGACGAAGCCCAGCCCGTTGGCCGCGCGCAACACGAAGCCGTGCTGCACCGTCAGCCCCCTGAACATGCGGGAGACGTCGATGGTGACGCGCGTGGTCGGCGGCACTACGAAGCGCTTGGTCGTCATCCGCCCGTTTGACCCGTAGCCGGTCGCGTTGATCGCGACCGTCCTGGCCGACGAGTTGTAGAGGAGCAGGAACTCGCTGCGGCCGGCGTCCAGGCCGCCCGGGAAGGTCCAGCGCAGGCCCGCGCCGTTGCGCCCGAACACATCGCTGCCAGCGATACGCCGGCCGTTTGGGGCTGCCGAAGTACTCCGGGCGCTCGACCACGGTGGGCTGGGCGCTCGTCACCAGCGAGGCGACGCCGCTGGCGTGCAGGACATCGTTGAGCTTGATGTTAGCGCGGCGCAGGCCTGGCACGTAGATCGTGCGATGGCCCAGCAGCGCGCCCGTCCGCCCGTAGAAGCGAGCCGTCACGTGTGTCCCCATGCGGTTGGGGTTCAAGATGGTCAGGAAGGTCTCGAAGCGCGTCGTAGTGGTACTATCGGCGAACAACCAGCTCGTCGCCGGGATGTTGATTCCTGTCTGGGCGGTGATGCTGTAGCCGTCCGTGCTGAAGGTCAGCCGGCGGGCAAGCACGATCGCGCGCCGGCTGGTGGCGATGACGCTAAGCGATAGGCCGGGCATCAGCCGGTTGACATCGATCAACCGCACGCGCCGCGGCGCGACCAGGACGGAGACCGTGCGCGCGGGCCGTCCGCCGAACGGCAGCAGGCGCGGTTGCACCAGCGCCGGCGTCCCCGCGGGATTTGAGCACAGCAAGCGTCTCGTGGAAGGTGAGGCCGGTGTAGCCCTCGGCCAGATACCAGCCGGTGTGCGGCGCGGGCACCGTTGTTGTAGTAGAAGGTCAGATTGACGCGCGCGGGCCGCGCGTTGGGGTTGAGCAGCGGGAGGCGCGCCTGCTCACCGGGCATGGTCGACGCGCCGACGAAGTAGAACGTGGTGGCGGTCGTGAGGCGTCCCGTGAGGGTGGCGACCGCGCTGCGGCCGCTGGTCGCGCCGCTGGCGCCGAGCGAGTTGGCGCCGCTCAGCAGCCCGTTGGGCGCCCGGAAGGTGGCCGTGAAGGTCCCGTCGGCGCGCGTGACGACGGAGGAGAGGGCCGCGCCGTTGACGGCGAGCGTCACCCGCTCATTGCGCCCGAAGCCCGTGCCGCGCACCGTCACGCTGTCGCCGGGACCCGCTGTCGTGGGACTCAGCGCGATGCCGGCCCCCGCTGTCTGGCTGCTCCCCGTGGCTCGTACGGTCACCGAGCCGCATTCGTCCTACGATCGGCCTGTGTTGTCCCCGTCCGGTCCGATAAGCGCCTGGCCTGATGGGGCTATTGCGCTCTCCCGCCGGATGCGCGTAGGACATAGATAGCGATGCGCCCCATGGATCGCCATGCCGTACCCAACCACGAGATGGCCGGACGGCGACGCGACCTGCGAAGCTCGCTTGATGACATCTAACAGCGGAGAACACGCATCATGAGCATCACCAGTCCCAGCGTCCCTTGCCGTTTCCCCCTGGTCGACCCCGCCCGCGTTACCGACCCCGTGGTGCGCGCCGTCTACGCTGAGATCGAGCGGGAATTGGGCTTCGGCATCGTGCCCAACATCTTTCGCGCCATGGGCGGCCAGCCCGCCGTCCTGCGCGCCACCTGGGACCTCTTCCGCGCCACCGTGCTGAAGGGTCAGTTGCCGCGCACCGTCAAGGAGATGGTCGGCATCGTCGTCTCGGCCGCCAACAACAGCGAATACGCCCTCAAGGTGCATCTGCATTCGCTCGGCGTGCAGGGCGTCGCCGAGGGCACGCTGGCCGCGCTGGCGGCGGGGGCCGCGGAGGCGCCGGGCGTCGCGCCGGGCATCGCCGCGATCATCCGCCTCGCCCACACCGCGGCGCGCCACGGCCCCCTCGCTGTGACCGAGGCCGACATCGCCGCCGTCTACGCCGAGGACATCACGGGAGAGGAGTTGGCCGAGGTCTTCGCCGCCATCGACCTGTTCCGCCTCGTCAACGGGTTCACCGACCTGGCCCGCGTCCCCGTCGATGCGATCTAGCGCCACCATACAGGCGACGGCGCTCGCCGCCATCCCGGATCTGGCGATGGCGGCGGAGATCGGCGCGGCGCTGACCGCGACGACGAGCCTGGCCGATTTGCTCGGCGTCCTGCGCCAGCGTCTCAAGTGGCTGCTGCCTGCCGCCTACGTCTCGCTGTGCCTGTTGGAGGACGACGGGGCGTCCTATCGCGTGCTGACGTTGACATCCCGCGACGCCTCCGGGGAAGCGGCCACCCTGTACCCCCTCGACGAGGGCCTGGTGGGCTGGGCGCTGCAACGGCGCACCGCCCTGGACATCCCCGACCTGCAAGACGAGACGCGCCTGCCGCCGGACATCGGCGGCGTGGCCCTCCACCAGGGACAGGGCGCGCTGCTGGTGTTGCCCCTGTAGGCGGACGATCAGGTGCTGGGGGCGCTGACCATCGGCTCGCCGCGCGTCGGCGCGTACACGGCCGTGGACCGCGGCATCGTCAACCTGATCGTGGCTCAGGTTGCTGCTGCGGTGCGCATCGCCCTGCTGATGGCCGAGTTGGACGGGGCCGAGGCGATCATCGCCGGCATGGCCCGTGCGGTCGAGGCTAAGGACCCCTACATCTGGGGGCACGCCGACCGGGTGACCGGCTACGCCGGCGCGTTGGCCGCCGCCGCCGGGCTCCCGGCGCATGTCCGCGACCTCATCGCCCGCGCCGGTCCCCTGCACGACGTGGGCAAAATCGGCGTGCCCGATGCGGTCCTGGCCAAGCCTGGCCGTCTAACCGATGAGGAGTTTGCCCTGATCAAGCGGCATCCCGAGATCGGCGACGAGATCTGCTGCCCGCTGCGTTCGCTGCGGCGGCTGCGCCCCGCGATCCGGCATCACCACGAGCGCTACGACGGGAGAGGCTACCCCGACGGCCTTGCCGGCGAGGCCATCCCCCTCGAGGCGCGGGTGATGGCCATCGCGGATACCTACGACGCCATGACCAGTACCCGCCCCTACCGTGCCGGGATGCCGCCAGCGCGGGCGCGGGCGATCATCGCGGCCAACGACGGCCCGCAGTGGGACCCTGCCCTGGCGGCCCTGTTCTGTGCGATGCGGCAGGAGGCTTGAGTCTGTCGCCTACCGCGTCGCGGAGCCACCGCTCCAGGCCCTTAAAAATCTACTGACCCTGAGACTGTTGTTGCCGTTGCCCCTGGCCGCCGGCGCCGCCCAGTCCGGTCCACTGCGGCGCCGTCCAGGCTTCGTGGGAGGCGGGCGGCGTTGCCGCGGGCGTGACCTGCACGGAGACGGTCAGCTCCTCCTCCGCGTGGCCCAGGTAGATGCCGTGCGACGGCGGCACGTCGGCGTAGTCGCGGCCGACGGCGACCCGGATATGGCGCTCACCGGCCGGCAGCCTGTTGGTCGGGTCGAACCCGACCCAGCCCAGGCCCGGCAACAAGGCCTCGGCCCAGGCATGAGTAGTGTCGGTGGCCGAGCGGTCGTCCGCGCCGCGGTGGGAGAGATAGCCGCTGACGTAGCGACAGGGGATGCCCAGGCCGCGCGCCAGCGCGATCATGATGTGCGCAAAGTCCTGGCACACGCCCTGCCGCCGGCTCAGCGCGTCGTCGATGGGCGAGCGTACCGTGGTGCTCTGGGGCACGAACGCGAAGCCGTCGTGGATGGCCCCGTTGATGTCGTGCAGCACGCTCAGGGGATCGTCGCGGCGGCGGACGTCCAGCTCGCGCGCCAGTTCCCCCAGCAACGGCGTGGGGCGGGCGTAGTGGCTGGGCTGCAGGTAGTCCCAGTACTCGTCCGTCGCCGTCAGGCCGTCGAGGTCAGCCCAGGCGGCGGGGTCGAGCGCCAGGGGCAGCGCCGGGGGCGCGGTCATCTCGACCAGCGCCTGGGCGGTGATGGTCAGCGCGCTATGCTCGTTGGGGATGTCGAAGTGGTGGATCCAGTTGCCCTGGGTATCGCTATAGGCGAAAATCGAGGCGCGCGGCTCGGCGCGCAAGCGGAATGAGAGGCAGCGCTGCACTCCCTCGCTGCGCGGCTGCATGCGCACCTCGATCACGCGCCGCCGCACCGGCGCGTCGTAGCGGAAAGCCGTCACGTGGCGAATAGAGTAGTACATAGCCTCTCGTCGCGCTATCGCGGACCCAGACCCGTCGGACGCGGTCATGAGACCAGCGCGGCGTCGACCGGGTACGCGAGATAGGTCTGGTAGATGGCGTCGTGGATGCCGACGCACTGGGTGCGAATGGACCGCAGGTAGCTCTCGATGCCCTCGGCCAGGATCTCATCGACCTGCGCATAGTCGAGCGAGGCGCGCAGGCGGCCGGCCAGCCGCTCGGCGCGCCCCGCGCTGTGGCGGCCGGCCAGACGGGCCACCGCCTGGAGCGCCGCCTGCGTCGCCGCCGCGGTGAAGCGGATCGAGCGCGGGAACTCGGCGTTGAGCAAGAGGAACTCGGCCACGCGCTCGGGCTGGATGGTGGCCGTGTAGACCTTGCAGTAGGCCTCGAACGCGGTGCATGACTTGAGCAGCCCCACCCACTCCAGGTAGTCCGGCGCGGCGCCGATGGGGCCATCCTCACCCTCGCCATCCGCGTGACGGGGCAGCCGCGCGGGATCGAACAACGTGCGGGCGTAGGCGTCGAGCAGCATGGCCGTGGTCGACGCGCGCTCGATGCAGCGGCCGATCTGGATAAACTGCCAGCCCTCGCCGTGGCTCATGGTGGCGTCGGTGATGCCCTGGAACAAGTGCGCCCCTTCCTTGACGGCTTGCAGGAACTCGTGCGGCCCGGACTGCCACAACCCTTCCATGCTGGTCTGGCGCACGGTCAGGAACAGGCGGTTGAGCTGCTCCCACATCTCCGAGTTGACCTGTTCACGCACCTGCCGCGCGTTCTCGCGCGCCGCCATGATGCACGAGGCAATCGAGGCGCTGTTGGTGAGGTTGCAGGTCAACGTCTCGGTGATGCTATAGGCGTCGCCCATGCCCTCGGCGGGCGACGGGATAGCCAGGCTGACCAGCAGGCGGTCCCAGCGGCGCTCGGCAGTCGCCGGGGACTGGTCGAGGCGCTGGTCCAGGTTGACGTCGAGCAGGCGCGCGGTATGCTCCGCCCGCTCCAGATAGCGGCTCATCCAGTACAAACAATCGGCCACGCGCGAGAGCATCTTGCCTCCTTCGGAAGTGACGAGTGATTAGTGACGAGTGATTAGTGAGGTGGGGCGGTTGCATGAGCGAGTCGTTGTGTTCATCACATTCGCACCTCATCTTGGCTCCTCACTCGTCACTAACCACTCGTCACTCGTCACTCGTCACTCGTCACTCGTATAGCACCCACGTATCCTTGCTGCCGCCGCCCTGCGACGAGTTGACGACGAGCGAGCCGCGCTGCAGGGCCACGCGCGTCAGGCCGCCTGGCACGATGGTGATGCCTTTGCCGCACAGGGTGAACGGGCGTAGGTCGACGTGGCGCGGCTCGACCCGGCCGTTGGTGTAACAGGGCGCCCGCGACAGCCGGAGCGTGGGCTGCGCGATGTAGTTGCGCGGGTCGGCGATGACGCGGGCGCGGAACTCCTCGCGCTGCGCCGCCGTGCTCTGCGGCCCGATCAGCATGCCGTAGCCGCCGGACTCGCCGACCGCTTTGACCACCAACTCGTCCAGGCGCTCCAGCACGTAGGCCCGCTGCGCGTCGTCGGTCAGCAGATAGGTCTCCACGTTGAGCAGGATAGGCTCCTCGGAGAGGTAGAAGCGGATGATGGCGGGCACGTAGGCGTAGAGCGCCTTGTCGTCGGCGACGCCGGTGCCGATGGCGTTGGTCAGGGCCACGTTCCCGGCGCGGTAGGCGTTGAGCAGCCCGGTCACGCCCAGCATGGAGTCCCCGCGGAAGGCCAGCGGGTCGAGGAAGTCGTCGTCGACGCGGCGGTAGATGACGTCGACGCGGCGCAGCCCCGCCGTGGTGCGCATGTAGACGGCGTTGTCATGCACCAGCAGGTCGCGCCCCTCCACCAGCTCGATGCCCATCTGCCGCGCCAGGTAGGTGTGCTCGAAGTAGGCCGAGTTGAAGACGCCCGGCGTCAGCAGCACGATGGTCGGGTCGGCGCGGTGCGCAGGCGCCAGCGCCTGCAGCGTGGCCAGCAGGGCCTGCCCGTAGTGGTTGATGGAGCGCACGCCGTAGCGGCCGAACAGGGAGGGCGCGATGCGCTTCATGACCTGGCGATTGGTCAGCATGTAGGAGACGCCGCTGGGCACGCGCAGGTTGTCCTCCAGCACCGCGAACCCTCCGTCGGGCAGGCGTACCAGGTCGGTCCCAGACACCGCGACATAGATGTCGCGCGGCACGTGTAGCCCGCGCATTTCGCGGCGGTAGTGGCGGCAGCTGTACACCAAGGCCCGCGGGACGACGCCCTCGGCCAGGATGCGGCCCTCGTGATAGATGTCCTTGAGGAACATGTTAAGCGCGGTGAGGCGCTGCGTCAGGCCGCGCTCGATCGTTGCCCACTCCGCGGCGGTGATGATGCGCGGCAGGAGGTCGTAGGGCCAGATGCGCTCCGCGCCCTGCTCCGCGCCGTTGACGACGAAGGTGATGCCTTGGTTGAGGAAGGTCACGTCGGCGGCGGCCTGATGGCGGCGCAACTCGCCCTCCGGCAAGGCGAGCAGATAGTCGTAGAGCGCCTGGTACGACGGACGCGGCTGCCCATCCGCGGCGAACATCTCGTCGTAGGCCGCGTCGAGCCCGTAGGCGCCGAAGGGCGGGGGCGCGGTCAGGAGGTCAGCGGAGCCCGAAGGAGGCATGAAATCTATCACATCCTGTTGGATAAAGCGAAACCTCACGCCGTCAAAACGGAGTGAGGCAACGCTGCCGGCGCACCGAAAGCAGGGGCTATGTCAAGAACAGCCTTATAATGTGCCAGTATAGCAGACGGACGGGGCCGCGCCGCGCGTCGTCACGCCGCCCCCACGGTCTGTGAAAGGTTGTCGTCATGCCCGCGCCTCCTCGTCGACAATGCACAGGCCCTCATGCTGCCCCACCCCGTTCATGCCCACCATCGCCCCGCGACGCGCGGCGCAGGTGGTAGGGCACGCTGATGACGACGGTGCCGGGACGGTAGAGCAGCGCCGTCTTCAGACGGAACGCCGTCTGGTTGTGCAAGATGCCGTCCCACCAGTGGACGTTGACGAACTCGGGCAGCACCACGGTGAGCGTGTCGGTGGGGCTCTGCCGGTCGATCGCGTCGATGTAGGACAGCAGCGGCGCGACGATCGAGCGATACGGTGAGTCGATCACCACCAGCGGCACGTGGTCGCCCCACGCGTCCCACCGCTGGCGCATGCGCGCCGCGTCCTCCGGGTCGTCGGACACGTGGACGGCGATGACGCGGTCGCTGATCGAGCGCGCGTAGGCCAGGGTCTGCAGGGCCGGGCGATTGAGGTCGGCCACGGGCACCAGCACGGTGTGCTCGATCCGCTGCGGCGTGAGCGGCGTCTCGGCCTCAAGCTGCCGCCTGGTCCGCCCGTAGTGACGGTGGATGCGCCAGAACACCATCATCAGGATCGGGACCAGCACCACCACGAGCCAGGCGCCGTGCGCGAATTTGGTGACCGCCGTGATCAGCAACACCACGAAGGTCACGACCGTGCCGATCCCGTTGAGCGTGATGTTGCGCCGCCATTGGGGCTCGTAGCCCTCGACTCCCGGCCTGCGGCGCGTCCACCAGCGTCGGACCATGCTGGCCTGCGAGAGCGTGAACGAGTTGAAGACGCCGATGACGTAGAGGTTGATCAGGTCGTTGACGTTGCCCCCCGTGACCACGACCAGGACGATGGCCAACAGGGTGAGCAGGATGATGCCGTTGGAGTAGCTCAGGCGATCGCCGCGGTGCGCAAACTGGTGCGGCACAAAGCTGTCGCGCGCCATGAAGAACAGCAGCCGCGGGAAGTCGGAATAGGCCGTGTTGGCGGCCAGGGCCAGGATCAGCGCGGTCGTGACCTCCAGATACCAGAAGAGCGGGCCGCCGCCGAAGACGCGCCCCGCCAGCTGGGTGAGCAACGTCGGCGGCGCGTCGCCGGGCGTGGGGACGAGGCCGAGGGCGTGGACCAGCAGCGTGACGCCGACAAACATGCCGATGGCCAGGGCCACCATCACCGTGAGCGTGGCGCGGGCATTCTTCCACTCCACGGGCTTGAAGGCGGGCACGCCGTCGGAGATGGCCTCCACGCCGGTCAGGGCGGTACACCCCGAGGCAAAGGCGCGCAGGATCAGGAACACGCCCAGCCCCTCGCTCGCGTGCAACGCCGCCGCGCCCGCGTACTGCGGGTGGTAGGGCACGACGTGCGCGCCGCTGGCGAAGAATTGGTAGGCGCCGGCCAGGATCATGGCGTACATGCCGACCAGGAACAGGTAGGTCGGCAAGGCGAAAATAGACCCGGACTCGCGGATGCCGCGCAGGTTGCCTAGCAGCAGCACGGCGATGACGACGAGGCTCAGTTGCACGGTGTAGGGGACGAGCGTGGGCACGAGGCCTTGCAGCGCGTTGACGCCCGCCGTGATGCTCACGGCCACCGTCAGCACGTAGTCGATCATCAGCGAGGACCCGGCGGCGAGCCCGGCGAGGTCGCCCAGGTTGTCGCGCGAGACGATGTAGGAGCCGCCGCCCCGCGGGTAGGCCTTGATGGTCTGGCGATAGGAGAGGCCCACGATGGCCAGCAAGAGGGCGATGGCCGCCATGATGCCGAGCGAGGCGTCCAGGGCCCCCGCGCCCGCCAGGATCAGCACCGTGGCCATCTGCCCGGTGGCGTAGGCCACGGAGGAGAGGGCGTCGGAGGAGAGCACGGCGAGGGCTTTGACCTTGGTCAGGCGCTCGTTGTGGGCTTGCTCGTTGGAGAGCGGGTTGCCGATGAGGGTCTCGCGGACGCGCGTCAGCGCGCTGCCCACCTGGCCGCGGGCGCGCGGCACCTCCCCGGTGGCCTGGAGCACGCCGTCGCCCACCGGGCGGAACTCCGCCCGTGCGCGACGGCCGACGCGCACGTAGTGGCTGCCGTGGTGGCCGCCGCTCTTGATCTCGAGCGTGGTCAGGTCGGGCGAGATGGCGCCCATGGCGTCCGGCCGCGGCTGCGCCGGCCAGTCCTGTCCCAGCCGGCGCAGCGCGTCCAGCTCCGCGTCCCGCGCCGGCGTCTCGCCCGCGCCTGTGTCGGCACCCGTCCCTGTTTGCGTCTCGTGTGTGCTCATACTCTCCCGTCGCGGTGTGCGGTCTCATACGTCCCGCGCTTCTCTGTCGCGCCGCCGCGGAGCCCGGCGGTTGAGCGGCGCCTCACCCTCGCCCCGAACCGCCGCGGGACGGGCTCCGCTGCGGGGACGGCCAGGCGCGCCCATCGGCCGTGTGCGTGAGCCGGAGGACCCGCACGTTGTGGGGCAGGCCCGCGGCGCCCGGGGTATCCGTGACCCGCGCCCGATCCTGGCGCAAGAATAGCCGCGCGGGCGCATCGGATAGGGCGGGAGGCACGTAGCCGACCAGCACTTCGCAGGGCGCGTGGGCCAGGACGTAGCGCAGGGTAGGCCTGAACCGCAGGCGCCGGACGAGCCCGCGTCGGGCCGGCAGCCCCAACATCAGCAGGTCACAACCCTCGGCGGCCGCGACCAGGCCGGAGCCCAGGTGGCGCGCCTCGACCAGCACGGCCGTCAGGGTCAGCGGGACACGCCCGGCCACGTCGTAGGCCCGCGCGAAGATCGCGTCCGCCCGCGCCCGCGCCGCGGCAAGGTCCGCGTCGATGGGCAGTTGCGCGGGCACGCGGAGGACATAGACCGCCTCCACCTCGTCAGCGCGTTCCACGGCCGTCTCGCAGGCCATGGCCAGCATGTGCATGCTCGCGCGGCCTCCGTCGAACGGCGTCACAATGCGACCCATCAGCCACGCCCCCTCCCTCATCGTCGGTGTCCCTCTCACAAGGGTAACGGCGCGGTGTAAGGAAGTTATAAGGATTCGGGGCGAGTCCATACGGGAAATATAAGGATCGCGGCTGCCCTACATGCATGGCGTAGGTACGTGTCACTATGCCATTTGATCATCGGGTGGCCATCATGGTGTGGGCGCCGTTCGCGCCTGGTGTCTTACCACGCGCTCACGTGCCCGGTCGTCCGCGTGGAGTGCGGCGCAGGTGGTAGGGCACGCTCGCCACGACGGTACCGGGGCGGAAAAGCAGCGCGGCTTTGAGGCGCAACGCTGTTTGGTTGTGCAGCACGCCCTCCCACCAGTGCGCCGACACGAACTCGGGCAGAATCACGGTCAGCATGTCGATGGGGTCATGCGCGTCGATCGCGTCGATGTAGGAGAGCAGCGGCGCGACGATCGACCGGTAGGGCGAGGCGATCACCACGAGCGGTACATGGTTGCCCCAGGCCTCCCATTTCTGTCGCATCCTGACCTGCCCTTCTTCATCGTCGGAGACATGCACGGCGACGACGCGGTCGCTGATCGAGCGCGCGTAGGCCAGCGTCTGCAGGGCCGGGCCATTGAGGTCCGCCACCGGCACGAGCACGGTCGGTATGATGCTCTCCTTCGCCAGAGGTGTGGCAGGGTTAGCGACCGCGAGTTGCGCGTTAGCGTGGTCGTAATGGCGGTGGATGGCGACGCAGAGCGCGATGATGATCGGCACAATGATCACCACAAGCCAGGCGCCCTCCGCGAACTTGACGGCCACCACGATCGCCGTGACGGTCCCCGTGGTCACCGCGCCGAGCCCGTTAATGGCCATCTTGATTCGCCAGTTGCGGCCGTGATGCGCGAGCCAGTGGCGCACCATGCCGGCCTGCGAGAGCGTGAAGCACAGGAAGACGCCCACGGCGAAGAGGGGGATGAGGGCGTGGGTGCTGCCGTTGAAGAGGATCACCAGCCCGATGGCCAGCACGCCGATCGAGACGATGCCGTTGGAGTAGGCCAGGCGCGAACCGCGATGCACGAACTGGTGGGGCAGGTAGCCGTCGTTGGCCATGATTGCCGCCAGCAACGGGAAGCCGTTGAACGACGTGTTGGCCGCCAGCAGCAGGATGACCGCCGAGGAGAGCTGCACCAGCGCGAAGAGGGGCGTGTTTCCGGCAACGGACTGGCCCACCTGGGCGATCACGCTGGCCTGGTCGGAGGGGATCGCGCCGACGACGTGCCCCAGGAAGGCCACGCCCAGAAACAGCGTGCCCAGCGTCGCGGCCAGCACGACCAGCGTGCCGGCCGCGTTGCGCGCCGCCGGTGGCTGGAAGGCCGGGACGCCGTTGGCGATGGCCTCGACTCCGGTCATGGCCGTACAGCCGCCGGCGAAGGCGCGCAGGATCAGGAACAGGCTCACGCCCTCGGTCGCGTGGACGGGCGCGTCGTGCAGGGCGGGCAGGTCGCCCGTGGCCAGGCGCAGCAGGCCCCAGAGCAGCAGCGCCGCCAGGGAGCCGATAAAAATGTAGGTGGGCAGGATGAACAGGGCGCCGGCCTCGCGCACGCCGCGCAGATTGACCACGACCAGCACCACGATGCAAGCCACGTCGAGGGCCACGCGCTGCGCGCCAAGGCCCGGGACCAGCGCCACCAGGGCTTCGACGCCCGCCGTGACCGAGACGGCCACCGTGGTCAGATAGTCGACCATCAAGGCCGCTGCGGCGAGCAGGCCCGGGCCGATGCCGAGGTTCTCGCGGGCCACGGTGTACGACCCGCCGCCCTGGGGATAGGCGAAAATGGTCTGGCGGTACGACGTGACGACGATGGCCAGCAGGGCGGTGATGGCCAGGGCAACTGGCAGGTCGAGGGCCGTCCCGGTGGCCCCGGCCAGGATCAGGACGTAGAGGATCTCGTCGGGGCCGTAGGCGACCGAGGACAGGGCATCCAAACCGAAGGCGCCGAGGGCGCCCGAGCGACTAAGTTTCTCGTGCTGCGCCTCCGAGCTCGGCAACGGCCGGCCCAGCAGCAGGCGTTGGAAGGGTCCGATCATGCCGCGATCATCCGGCGTCTATACCGTCTCATCTCAAGCCTTCCTTTCGGCCAACGTAGTGTCTGATGGGCGTCGTCTGGCCGCTCTCTCCGTCGCCGTCGTCGCTGTCGTAGACTCGCTCGACGGGCAGGGAGGACAGGCCGTCGTCCGCGCCGGCCACGGCAACTGTCTCCTTGGGCCGCAATGATCCCCACAACTCGCGCAACGCCTCCGGTCCCGCGCCGCTGGGCAGGTACAGATAGCGGTAGCGATGCTGTTTGCCGCGCTCGCGCCCCAGGCGCTCGGCCTCGGCGAACGCTTCCTGCGCCTCGGGATCGTCGAGGTACGGGTTGATGATCTCGAAGAGCCGGGGCCGGCGGCCCGAGGGAGCACCCGTGCCCCGGCGTACGAAGATGACCGGGGAACCCGCGGCCACCTGGTCAGCGGCGGCGACGAGCGCGGCCACCCGCGAGGCCTGGTCGGGAAGCAGCGCCAGCACGGTGGCCGGCGGACGCGCGCGGCGTCCGCGGCTCAGGAACACGGTCGGATAGCCTGCGCGGTGCAGCACCGGAAACACAAAGGGCCTTCCCTTGCGCCGGCCCAGTTGGTACGTGGCGAATGCGATCAGCAGGCCAAGCACGGTCACGCCGCCGCCAAAGGCCGTGGCCAGCGGCTTGGCGAACAGGTTGGTCCCCCAGGCCAGCACCACCAGCACGGTCGTGAGCGCGCCCAGCACGAAGGCGCCGCGCCCGACCTGCCCCCTGCCCTCGCCGGTCGGCCCGTCGTCCTCTACCTTGCCGGCCATGCCCGCCCCCATGGCGCCACCCGGATTGCCCTGCCCCGGTGGCGGGGACGTCTTGGGATGGCGCTCGTGCCAGCGCACGATGTCCAACGAGATACAGGTGACGCTGAACGCGCCCAGCAGGCCGAAGGCGTAGAGGTCGCCTAGCAGGCTGGCGCTGCCCTGCGTGACCACCAGCACCAGCAGCGGGACGACCGTGGAGACGAGGATGGCCCAGTGTGGGGTGCCGCGCCGCTTGTTACGCTGCGTGAGCACTTGCGGCAGGAAACCCAACTTCGCCAGGGCCAGGAAGACGTGGTAGCTGCCGATCAGCGCGGTGTTGCTGGCGAACACCAGCAAGAGGGCGCCGCTGATGGCTACCTCGATCTCGAAGGCGCGCCCCTCGGCGTAGCCGCCCAGCAGGGAGATGAACTGGTTGGGATCGGTGTTGGCGTTGACCGGCAGGACCGTCGTCGACCACAACGTGAGCAACGGGCTGGTCAGCACCATCGAGGCGACCAGCGCCGTCATGGCCACGCGGGCAACTTTGCGGCGCGGCGCGGCCATCACCGGCGACAACTGCGAGATGCTTTCCAGACCGGAGAAGGCCAGGAAGGCGCCGGCGTAGCCGGTCAGCAGCGTCAGCCCCGTCAGGCGCGGCCCGTTGAGTACGCGCGGGAGGTCGGCGATCAGTTGACCCGGCCCCACGTGTACGATCACGGACAGCACGACTGCGACCTGACTGAGCGCGGCGACGATGGCGAAGGCGGCGTTGACCCTGGCGCTCTCGCTGACGCCCATCAGGTTGAGCAAGGCCAGCAGGACGAGCGCGACAAGGGTCAGAGGCAGCACGATATTTCTGATACCCGGCGCGACATCGCTCAGGTAGAAAAAGCCGGAGAGCGCGCTGAGCGCGGCGGTCAGGAAGTAGTCGACCAGGATGAACAGGCCGCCGACGAGCCCGGCGAAGGGCGAGAGCGCGCTGGTGGCCACCGTGACCACGCCG
>JAABUZ0100000563.1_pt1 | contig 89051 bp, 46 predicted proteins | sample 5562091 | NCBI WGS metagenome assembly JAABUZ01 (sample SAMN12813069, study PRJNA571459) | rock metagenome | isolation source: Antarctica rocks | place: Antarctica: Victoria Land, Linnaeus Terrace sud | collected 2015-12-21
AACCCGACCCACCCTCTTGGGCCCCGTAGGGTTGGGCCAGGGTTAAGGCGCGAACCCGACCCCAGGGTCGGGTTTCGTCGGGCCAATGCCAAGAACCCAAGCTAACTTCGTCGCGTTAGCATCTGCTTATCTTATCTTATCTTATCTACGCGCTAACCCGATCGGGCTAGCGCAGGGTCTACGCTAATCGCATATGGTTAGCGTGGACCCTTGCGCTAGTTCGGGTTAGCGCGTCACGTGACGTCACGTGATCGGGTGGGTCGGGTTGGACTCTCGACGCGCATTCTTCGCCCGCCCCACCATTTTGGGCTAGGAAATTTGCCTGACCCTAGGGTCAGGGTTGGGCGGGTCAACCCGATCGGGTTGAAACCCGACCCGACGGTCACACTATTGCCAATTACTAGCATTAATGCTTGGTTTGCCTTGTTTTACCTCGTTGGAAATTCTCGCTATCGATTAATTGGAATTTTCTATTATTGCGATTAAAACGCTTCCGAATGCTTAACTTTATTCTTAGATAACATATATTATAATCGCTCTAGTTAACTTTTGTATTATATTGTCTAAACTTGTTAATATAATCAAATAACTCGCTAGATATTCTATGCATCTAAATATTTCTTTCTTGATTAAATTTAATTTAAATTTGTTAAAGTTATCAACTTTACAAATTTAAAGTATTAACTTAATCTTTTGATTAACAAAATGCAATCCAGAATATAAAATCTACACAATATAACAACTTATTTAAATTAACTTCAAAATCTACAAAAATATTATTAGTCGAAAACGCAAAGCTTAATCAACTATTCTAGAGACTCTTGTATCAAAATTTAAGAGATTGTAAGAGTTAATCAAAGTAATTAGAAAGATTGTGCAACTTTAATTGTAATAGTAATATAATTAACAAATTATTAAATTAAGTTGTAGTCAAAGAGCAAGAATATAACTTGCTCAAAGAGACAATCTATCAATTGTATTACTATTACAAAATTTGAAACAATAATTTAATTTAAAGTAATTCAATTAGTAATTGCTTTAATTGTTTATAATATTTAAACATAGTATTTTTATATTAAAAGCGACACGATTTTAACAATTTTTATATTAATAGAAAGCTTATAGCAAGCTCTATAAACAATGCAATTATCTTAATAATTTGTACGATAACGCATTGCATAGACACAATATATAGGCAAAAATAACAAATTATTAAGTTTTGATGTTTAAAATGTCGAGTGCGACTTAGTTCTTCTTAAATTGTCTAATTGAGACAACTTGATACAGGATAAAATTATTTCGACGCTTAATGTAAAGTACGTTACAGTCCTACGACTAGCTCTCGCAAAATTAATTGTATCATTGTTACAATTAAAGTTGCGCAATATCCTTATTATAATATGTGTAATCTAAAAATAAAGTCAAGCATTCGCAAACGTTTTAATCGCGATAATAGTGCAAGAACGTGAGTATATTATTACTTAAGTATGCAAGCTCTATAATTGCATTATTACAATCTAACTTATGCAAAACAAGTACGTATACTATGTTCTACAAATTATTATCGTGACAAGCTTAGAGCGCACAAATTATATGTTACAAGTTGAATGCAACAATGTCTTACTTCATAAAGATGCAAATTTTGCACTACAATTTCATGATACAAAGACTAGAGACTCGTGCATGAAGGATCTCACTATTTGGAAAATCTGCACTAGATTAGCTACGCCTAGAAGATAGAGTCAAGAATCGAAGAATTTAACGAATTTGTGGGAATAAAGTTTAATAAATATGTAATTATGCTTGAGTAAGATTAAAATCGCTTAATTGACATTGCACACAAGATATTAAACATGTCAAGAGATTAGCATACTAAGTAGAGATAGAAAGCGAAGAACATTATTAATCTTGATTGTTGGATGAAAGCAAGCAAGATTAGAGATACAATAGAACTTTACGAAGTAGAATGTTGTTTAGAATAGACAGATTGCGTAGCTCTATTTAATACAATTATTCAATTAAACATTGCTCAATTTAGTTAGCGTAATTTGAAAAGAGCAAGCAAATCTAGCGACTTAGCAGTTCTAATTAAATCAATATTCAATTATTGAATATTTATTTAATTAACTTATTACTTTATTCAATTGCTTCAATTACTTGTCTAGACGTAACTTGTAAAAGTTATAATTATTTTTTCTATTATTGTCGTCGTTGTCGTCGTCGTTATGTCTAGAGATGTACTTAAAAGTTATTTTTACGTTCTTGATTTAAGCATTTCTTTACGACAATTGAAACTTTGCAATTATTGTCGTCTTTGCGATTCTCGCAATTATTGTTTAGCGTGACCGTCGGGTCGGGTTGGCCCGCCCAACCCTGACCCTAGGGTCAGGCAAATTTCCTAGCCCAATAGGGTGGGGCGGGCGAAGAATGCGCGCCGAGAGTCCAACCCGACCCACCCGATCACGTGACGTCACGTGACGCGCTAACCATATGTGGTTAGCATGAACCCTGCGCTAGCCCGATCGGGTTAGCGCGTAGATAAGATAAGATAAGATAAGCAGATGCTAACGCGACGAAGTTAGCTTGGGTTCTTGGCATTAGCCCGACGAATATTTTAAAAAATATTTGCATAAGTATTATAAAAAATATATTTATTTTTGATAAATTAATTTGTTTAAAGATTTAACTAAACTTAGCGAAAATATAGAGCAACTAAAACAATTATATAAAAGTAGTAAAGAGAGATTCGTAACAAATAATGTAAAAAAGAAAAAATTCGCGATAAATAATGCAAATAACAAAAAGATCAAAACAAGTAATGCGAACAACAAAAAAATTGTAACAAACAATAAAAGAAATAAAAAAAAAAGAACAACAAATATTTTAAATTTAAAAAAGTAAATCGTAACATTAAATGCGAAAAAAAAATTTTTTTGCGAAAATATTTATAATTGAGGCGAAAATTACTATTATCGCAGTTTTTTTTTCAAAGCTTCAGAAACTTTATTTAAGAAAAAAAAAAAAACGAGATATTTAATTATTAGACTTTCGTATACAATATTGTCTCTTTCAAGAGTATTAAATATATATTAAAAAAATGTAATGTGCGAGTTACAATACAAACAAGTATAAATTGCACTTATTTTGTTAACAATTCGAAATTTTATCTTCGAACAAAGAAAATAATAATTTAACGTTTAATCGCATTTGCGTTAATAATATCTCTAAAAAATTCTTAAAATAAACAAATAAAATTTAGATCGAAAAGTGCTTATATTAACGACATTATTTATAACTACAATTCTTTGTTAGATTAACAAAAGAAAAAATTATTAAAGATATATAGATAATTATGTTATTGCAACGATTTAATGCGATAATAATAAAAAATAACAAAAGAGAAGAAAGAAAATAAAAATCGTTTTCAAAAGTTTAATTTAAGATTATTTTTTATATTTTAACAATTAAACAATAACAACAAGATTTAGAGCAACAAGTATTAAAAATTAGCACTAGAAAACTTTATCGAAGCTAAATATATATATAAACACAAAAGAGAAAATCTAGTACTCTTATAATGTACAACTTTTGAAATTGTTAAAAACTTTATTAACTTGCAAATATTTCGAAAGACTAGAAGATCGCATTGCAAAGCATAATTTTATTTAATTGTTTTGTAAACATATATAGCAATTAGTTAAACATATATAGCAATTAGTTAAAAAAATTATTACTAAATAAAGATTTTTAATCAATTATAATTCGACTTTTATTTGCATCTTAAAAGCATTAAATATTTACAAAGTTTAAATTAAATTAAAAAAGTTTTCGACAACAATGCGAGTTTTAAATATTCGTTTATTAAAAAAAGATATTTTTCGTTTATATAATTTAAATAAAGAAACATAATATATAATTGATAAATATAGACTTTATTGTTGTACAATTAAAACTTTCTTCGATCTTTAAGTAAGATTAATTTATACAATTTTGCAATTCGAACTTCTATAATATCGTAATGTCGTTTATCTTGTCTTTACAAAAATCGTAAATAGATTCTATTAAATTGTTCGAACAAATAACAATTAGTCAAATTATTTTGTGTAAATTTTTGTAATTAAAGTAATAGAATTTTTGTCTTATATTTGATTTGTAAAACTTCTAAAAAGTTTTATTAATAAATTCTTATATAATGCTTTTGTCTTTAATCTTTTCTACTTTTTTTATTGCTTTAACGTATTTTTTGATGCGTATATAGATAAGCGTTGAATGTTATCGAAGTATATTGTCGTATCAAATTTCAAAATATTTAAGAAGATCGTTAAGAATGCGAGAGAAATAGAAGAAAAAACATTTAAATAGCTAACAAGAATAGAATAATTTATATAGAAGACAACAAAGAGCGAATTCGAAAAATAATTTAACACGATTGCTTTACTTAATAGCATCAATAATAAAATAATTAACAAATAATCGAATTTTCTTCTTATTAAATCGCATTATACAACGAAGACGTTTAAAAAAAAATCGATTTAAATCGAATTTAGATCTTTTATACTTTACTAATTTAATGTATAAATGTCGAGAATCGTTAACGAGATGTTAATTTAAAATAACGACAACAACAAGAATAAAAGTGATAGCTATACGTATGTTTTGATCGTTATTGATCAATTGAGTCAATTGAGTCAATTAAGGCATGCTAAATAGAGTGAAAGAGATTAGAAATGCACATTATTGATGAAAGAAAACGAAAATCGATCAAATACGATAATTATTAGGTTGCGATTCATATTACCCGATCTGGTATAGCGCGGGCGGGCTAGCGGTCCTAGACCCCACTAGCCCCCGCAAACCAATTGAATAATCGTATTGAATAAAGCTGCGCAACCTGTTTAATCGATCCTTTGATATATTTTCGAAGCAGAGCTTGACCCACCATCTGCTAGCGGACCAATACAACCGACGCCCAGGATCCAACCACTCCTCAAGTTGAAACCTCTACCACATCCGTGCATGTTCCAGGCCCACAGCGGGATATAGCTGTGAATGCGAGCGAATAACGTGGGAAGCCTCTCCCCGGAGAAAATCTGGTCATGTTCAGATTTCCGAATGGCTTCAAACGGACGTACAACTACCAGTCTAATTGGAAAATCATCTTGCTACCTTGGAAGAGACGCTTCCATAATTCGTTCCATTGAAAGGCGGCGATTTTGTCTTTTTCACGAGACACAAGGCTGTTGTATCGAGGTATTTTTCGATTTTCGATTTAAATAATTTTGGCTATGTGGGTGTGATGACTTTGCGGCAGATGCCGTGCGGTTTATTTGCAGCTGTCCCCTGATGTTGATGCAGATTGCATAAAGCCTACTGCAAGACGCCTGGCGTTTTGGTAGCGCAATTGCCTTCTTATGCACGGGACCAATCCTTCTAAAAGTTTCTTTCGGTGTGGGGATTTTTGATGTCGCACGACATGACTGCATGCGATGACTCTTGCGATTGGGCCCATCAAGAGAAGCTCGGCTTCGGGGCTGAAGAGAGGCTTGTACGTCACCCATGCATATGCTCTCCTTCCTTGTACTGATTTGAAACCACCACTATCGTACCATGAGCTGCCGGGAGTGCTCGACGCATCATCTCTATCGTGTGCCAGCAGTTTAGTGGGTGGTGTGCCGGCAGTGTTTACATGTAGGTGGTGTTTCTGTAGTGGTTACCTACCGTATTTTTGACCGCGAGAGCCTCCTGATAACCGGTGTAAGCGGGCTACAAGCGACTAACTGTTTTGGGTGAGTAGATAAGTCACTTCGAGCCGTGTACTTGCCCCTACAACGCCCAGTATGTCTTGTTTTGATTGATACATTTTGCTAATTCAATTTCTCAGTCCTGTAACCCGTCACTTCGTGCAAGTCCTTCCAGCTTCCAACGCTCGGCTTAGTGTACTGATACCACGGCCTACCCCGGACCCCTCATTCCTTTCCTGACGTTTACTCATGCTATCCTCTTACGGAATTCGAGCATGGGACCGTACGAGTAACTTGTCAAGTGCGAGTAGATTTGGTACTCATTGACACGGTCTCTGCCGTCCACCCCACCCCGTTTGCCTTCACCCAGGTGTTCCGCCTCTTGACCGCTCATACGGAAGTCCATTAACCACAGCACATGCGCGACTGTGATGCCGATCTCTATGAGAGCAAATGTGCGCCCAACACAGCCACGCGGCCCAAACGAAAAAGGGTTGTAGGCGCTTTGCGCCGCCTGCAGTTTTTCTTCAGCCGAACCAGATAGCCATCGGTCTGGTAGGAAGCTGAAGGAGTCTCCGAAGTAAGCTTCGTTGTGGTGTACTGCGTAGATACAGGTCCCAACATCGTACCCGGCAGGGATATGCTCTCCGTCCACAGAGATGCCCCCTGACTCGGCTTCTCGCCACATAGCCCCGGGGACAGTAGGGGACATCCGCAGCGTCTCTTAGATGCAAGCCGATAGGTATTTGCAGGAACTCAGCCTGGGCCCTGAAATAATGTCGTCGACATCGGAGAAGGTACTTCGTATCTCGTGAGCTAGGCGAGTGTAGGCGATCCGCGAGTGTGCAAGGTAGAACAGAGTCGCTGCAAGTGCGGTAGCAGTGGTTTCGAAAACTAGGTTCTGCCTATCAGTACTTGCTTGGAAAGCATGAGGGACAGAGGCTTACCAGCTACTTGTAGAAGCTGAGCTTCAGCCATTATATCGTTATAGGGAATATCTTCCCCAGTCTCGGGATCCTTCATGTCAAGGACTCTGTGGAACAAACCGTTGAGGGTTGTCTCTTTATCTTTCAGCCTCCTAAGGACATGCTGGCGCCATCGAAGACACTTCAAGAAAGTCTGAACAGTGACCGGAGGCCAGGCTAAATCAAGGAAGCGAAATTTGGCCAGTCCTTGAGATTGAGCGTACGTTCCACTTCCTCTGTTGAGTGCTAACACAGCGTTTATAACGAATCGACTTTCTGTAGTCGTCAATGTGCAAAACTTTTGGCCAAATACGAAGTCTCCACCAATGTCGAAGGCCAGCCAATTACCTGCCAATGAGATATGAGTCTACAAGAGACATCCAGGGAAGAAACCGCTCACAAAAGTCTTTCACGTTTTTCATCTTTGTCCATCCTTCTCGAACATCAGACCTATCTTTTAAGAGCTGATCGCAGAATATCCGAACGTGTTCTACCATGGCTGGTTCGAACCTAGTAAGCATTTCCGGAGAAAACCCTTGGTTAATCACTCTGCGCCTACGACGATGAACAGATTTGTCGATGATCGTAAGAAGACTCTGAGCCCCCAGTATACGTGTGAGGGTGGCAAATGCCTTTGACGTTTTAACTGGTTTCGAATGGTCGTAGATCTCTATTGCAATCAAAGTCAGGACTAAGTCTAGGTGTACTTCGTTGCGCATAGAGGAAGGCATACCGCGGACCGCAGTCGACGAGTTCATCAGAAGGCGGTCTGGGCCGAAGCGAACAATGTTGCCTGACAAAACGATCAGATCTTGTGTAAAACGAGCATCCTGGTAGTACGAACCATATTTTTGATGACATCGCAACATATCCACGTGTAAGTCTCCACGCAGAGCATAGTAGGCTCCATACAAGCTAGTACATCTGGCTATGAATGGCCCAAGATATTTGGCGTATGGGTGCCATGTCAGCCGATAGATACATCGGACGAGGAGCTAGAGCCTGTAAGGTATACTCTCTGGCAATGTGCAAATATCAGAGGGACTCGATTTTGACTCACCACTTGAATAGAAACAGCCAATGCAATGCACAAGAGCTGATCAAGGCGAAGCGTTCTGATCAACACAGCCAAGAAAGAGATATACATGCTGCTCTCGCCTTTGGCCAATGGGGGAAAAGGGATACCCAGTGAATCCGAGTGGTGAGTAAATGACGGAAGATGGCTTGATCCTACCTCTTATGATTGCTGCAACTTCTCCCGGGACTTGAAAGGACACTATTCGTGGCGGACGCGTATGCAAGAGCAAACGTAGCACTTTTGGAAACACCCATAGCAAAGGCAGTCCAGCGCTGATCAGCAGCCCGACGCCGCCGCATTTCCAGAGATCTGCAGGGCGCAGACGACTTTCTTTGTGGTGACCTGTTTCAGAAGCTGCGGGTGTGCGTTTATTACGAGATAGCTCAAGGATCAAGGCTTGTGGGTTGGTCGTTCCGGAAACCATTTTGCCCAGACACTCATTGGACACGCTCGAAATCCTTCTCGATTCCACTTACCCCTATAGTGAGACACTTCCAGCGGTGCATTTGGATGATGTGTGATCCGGTAATCTCCGTCCAGTGATCATCGCTACACTGACTGTTCAGCAAATGGCGAACCGATGTCTTGCAGACGCAAGGCAAATCAGTCTCGCTCTTGACGCAGCACTTTTGCAGAACAACGAAAGATAACAGGAGTGCTTCAACAGTCGTCATCGGTGGAAGTGGAGGGGAAAGAAAGATCTCCACCGATTGTGGTGCAATGGTTGGTCAGTCCATGTTAAGGGCATCGTGCCAACCCTGTGATTTGGGTCAGGCAATGTTGAATGCACCCATGTTTCCAAGAGCGATGACGAACTACTTGTCCTACTCGAGATGTAAGATATCTTGCAGCTTGCAAGGATGTAGCTCTATAACAAAGGCGGTAGCGGCTTTTGGTACAAAATCCCGCCCGCGTTTGATCGGTAGCAATCTACTGTAAAACGGCTTCGGATATCTGCAGTCCCAGCGCTTAACGTAACCGACAGACCTTTCAGCCCGGAAATTAAAGAACTTTATCACTCTGTTTATACTAGGCAAAATACCGTCGTTGGTCAAATCGGTACGATATCTAAGGAAACCTCCAATTAGAGTCTGCGTCTGCCAACTGGAAAACACGCGGAAGCGTGGTCTGGGATTAGCGCCCACCAATTTGAACACTTGCATTGCATAAGGCAGAGCTAACAAAGCCTCCGCACTCCCAACCCTCGTCCGGATTTTCTGACACCCCACCTTAATGTCAGCGCTTATCAAGTCTTCCTCAAGACCTCCGCCACATGCCTAATCCGTCTATGCGTTTGCCTTCTTTGCCTTATTTTGGCCTATTCCTGCTTGATTTGTTGCTTTACCCTGGCCTCGGTATGCCTACTTCTGCCTGAAAAACTTTCACCGTGGTAGGACCTGGTAATTGGCCAGCAACCTTGAAGAGCATCGATTGCAAAAGGAAAGCCTTCTCCTTGCAAGCATGCCAGCAAAGTGTGAAAGGATAAGGCGGTATTCCTTCCCCCCCACGGATTTCCTCTGCTCGCGGGACCAAGTCTGGGAAATCCAGGCGTTGAGCTCTGTTGCCTGTTTGCCTCGCGACGAATTACAACAAACCGATCATCTCGGATACGCGCGAATCATCGGCAAAGAAAGTCATTCCAGGGCATTCAGTCAGTCGCTTCGTCGCTTCGCGATTGCTTCTATATTGTTGCATATGAATCCAGGCCCATCGATGCACTGACGCCATTGTTGAAGGATCGAGCACACCACCAAAAAAATTGGAATGGTTGCCATCGGTGATCCAGCTGTGATGCAATGCGCCTGCCCACCCATCGGTGTGTGTGGAATCTGTTTCAACCGTATGCTGGTGTCTGCATCTGTAAATCCATCTGTTGCAGGGAGGAAGCGAGGCTGGCTGAATGAAGCTGCCAAATGAGCATGCAATTCCGGGCTTGCAGTTTCGGCTAAGGTAAAATACTCTGGCCAACGGGTGTTATGAATGCTCGGTAATAAAAGGAGGCATTGAAGGCAGGGAAGGCTTTACCGATGGAAAGCAGTCGCAGGGATCCGGCAGCCTAGGCTGTGCTGCCGAAGAGTTTATAGGGGTAACAATCGGTACCCTCCACCAGGTATTGCTCCCGATTAGGTTGCAGGAAGTTACGATTGGGTGGGACAGACTGCGATCCCGATGGAGGCCTGCTGTACGATAGCCACTAAGATTTGACATCAAGTCATCGCCACCTTTCGCCGCCAGGAACTAACTCCATGCATAGGGAGAACCAATCACAGTACGAACGCCTACAGGTCGTAATGGAGATATGATACGAGAACTCAGTATGTCCGAAAAGCTCCTTGTTGTCGCAAGTATGATATTCTAAACTTCCAAACTCCTGAACAACAACTGCAGCGGCACACCCAGAAGCCCCCAACGATGATACCAAAGGTCGTAGAAATTCCATCAAAGTCATGTCAAGTGGAATCCGATTGCTCCAGCCGTTGTGAACTTCCAATCTTGATATGCAGTCCTTGCGCTTGTCGTAATAGGACATGGTTCGAGGTAATCGGATCGGACTTAAGCCACATGCATTCCGTTCTCTAAGTCGTTCCTCTTAGTAGCTGACCCCTCAAAATCACTTGCTCTATACTCGTGCGACCCAACGAAGTCGGGGTTGAGCTGCGTTAACGCGACCGATGGGCGAGCCCATGTTTCGGGCACGCTGTTCAATCCCAGGCTGTGCTTGAGCGAAATCTGCTTGAAATATGACGAACCCTTCCTCTTGCCACTTGTCTCTTTAGAATCTGATTCGGGTCCCGAACCTGTAAGACGGGACCTAGAAACAAATGAAAAAACACTAGTAATCCTGGGGCCGAAGTGCTGGAAGAATCTTGGACAAACAGGAAGGCAACAGATCAAGATACCAGTAGCAATTTCGGCATTGGTCCAAAGCCCTACTATTAGGGTGTTGTAGCTGATGTCGAGCGATTTCGCAATCTCCCAAGAATAGTATGTGCGCAAGATAGATGCTGCGCAGGTGCTAATAAGAGACGTGTGGTCAGTTATTCTGTCGGTGTAGCTAAGATAACGGTAGGGGCTGCACCTGACACAAGGCCAGGAGCAATTTGATGCATTAATGTGTACTTACAAGAAGCCTGTGCCAAAGATTGCCATAATCCCGATCTTCTTTCGTTGGGACACTTTGAGGCTCCAAAGAGGAAACATGGGCAGGATCAATATTGCGAAGTCTGATACCACATTGAAAATTCCACTGGCCTGGTACGAAGCGAAATAATCGAAGCAATGACCGGACCTGATTAATGGGTCCCAGAATTTTTCTCTCGGTTTGCACATGGCGATCTGGAAGACGGCAGAGACTAGATAGAACACGAAGCAGCTCCAAATACAGGCATGAATCGCGATGAACAAAGGCATGTTCGCTTTGCGAGTTGGGACGAAAATTCGAAGATATTGTAGAAGAATGGAGAGCTTGACGAAGAAGACCATAAAGGCATAAACGATGGTCCAAATATCAGTGAACTTGTGTCATCGTTAGCAAAGCTCTGTTGCTTCTTACTTTGATGGATTCCATACGTAGAGCATCCTGGAGAATGTTTTCAGCTTCAGGTTCCAGATATGGACACCGCCTCCATGGTGGTCGGTCAGGATGGTTAAGACGATCAACGCAACCTCGCCGAGCTGTCGAGTTGGGATTAGTGGGCAAGAAGTCCAAAATGGATGGAACTCACAAAGGAAATCACGATAGCATCTGCGACATATCAGCATGGACCCCACATATTGTGCTAACAGACGGAGACCAACAATCGTCAAGAGTAATAGACCGGATGAGGAACGCTTTGGTATATATCCGTATGATAAGAGCGAAGGTTGTAACTAGCAAACCGAGAATTGTAGTCAAGATCACGAAGTCGGTGAGGTTCGATGGATCAACGAAATTTGGTGACACTCGTGGTGGCGGGACCCCAGCCGGTCCGTTAAGAAGTATCCGGAGTTGTGCTTGAATCTGAGCTGGCGAAAGGTTGGACGACGGGGCTGCCATGGTTGTCGATGCTTGGTGCGAGGCTTCGACGATTGGAGAGGATTCAGGCGAAGATAGCACATAAGGGGTCATCGACACGTTCTTATAGATATAGGGCACAGGAGAGGATCGAATGACGTTTGGAATGCTTGGAGGGAGGGCATCAACTGTGGCATGAAACTTTCATGGCAAGGTATGGAAGTCCCTCGTCATTGTAATCGTAGCATCCACAAGCCCGCAGCATTGGGATTTCGTGTCGACTCACCGTTTCAGCCTTCAGCCGTTGATGTGGGGACGCAGATATCTACAACCGATGTGCATGCGCCGCAGCTGGAGAAACGGCATTGACTACGCATCCTGACGGGGTGTGGAGACCAGTTTCGGGGCAGTCGAAGGATTGCTTGGGCCGCATAAGTATTTCCACCTGTTGCCTCTTAGATGTCCATGCAGAAAGATTGTCCGCCTACACGCATTCGTGATTGTTGTCGATGCCTTTCTCTCATGCGGGGGCATCGTCAATTGAACTGCTACGGTCTCCATCATTCCACCATGCGCTCTATGCCTTGAGTAGCCCGTAGTATGCTTTGAGACTAAGACCGATCTTCGGATGCAATGGTGCCGTGGATTGCAAAAGAGCCTTCACTGGAGGCTCGCTTCAATTATCCCATGCACTGGCTAGTGAAAAGTAATTTTAGTGTGATATTCCTCGTAACATGGTTTTATTTCCTGCTGCTAGACGTGGGCGAATCGCTACACCTAGATCTCGCTCTATTGATCTGCGTAGCCTTGCGGCAAGTGATGCGCACCCCCAACATGAATGGTAAAGACGGTGGAGAGGCATGCTCCAGTCACGAATTGTTGGCTAGTTTGATGCTTGGACCGCTTGAGTTCACCGTCGTGGGAAGCACGTCGGAACGATGCGTCGGAGCCTCTTCTATGCATGTACGATCCACGTATCCATAGAGTAAACTCATAGGCCGACGTGTCGGGCGTTATGCGTAGTTGTCTTGAATAAAGGCACGGTACGGATAAAACTTCTACGGCTCTAAGCTTGCATGATGATACCATTAGTCATTGACTGGCATGGAGGGATGTTCTACGATTGGATCAGAGAGTCTCGAAATATCGTGTGGTGTGAGATGTGAGGATGCGGGTCCAGCTTACATTCCTGCCCTATATGGAAACCAACTTCGCCGACGCCAGCACTTCGACGTCTGCGTTCGACGGCGAACAAACCTCTTCTGTAGTAGTATTGAGTATCCGTAGATTTGAACCAAGATGCCAGCGTGGTTCAAAAAACTGCGATGTTTTGATTCCACAGACAAGGATGTTACGTCAGCGCAGAAAGCAGGATCTTCGGGGACATCATCAAATACCTCTCCGCAAGCGGTTTCGACCTCAACGGTGATAGCAAAAACCTCAGACAAGGACTCATACTTGTTGAGCCGCACATATCAGAGGAGTTCGTGGTTTGTCGCAGTTCATTCTAGTTTGTCACTGGGTTACTGCTGAGATAACGTCTAAAATCATCAGGTTAAATCTCCAATATTTCCTTTTGAATTATACTCTCGGCTTCGACTTCCACCCTGATGTTCTTATCCAGTCACGAACGTCATGTATTGCAGATGTGGCCACCGGATCCGGGTGAGTGACGTGTCCAACCTTTAGCATTACCATGTTGTGGTTGAAGGCTGAGAAAGTGTGTTTACCTGTCAGCATCTAGGTTTTTGCCTCGTCCGAGCGCCCTCCAAGCACAATCCAATGAACCGGCTTCGATATTCGTCTGACTCAGTCCTCTAGCCAGGAATGGCTTCCAACCAACGTAGGCATACACCGATAGAACATCTTCCAGCCTCTACCCATGGAATGTGTGGGCTCATTCGATGTTGTGCATGTTCGACACATCCATCTTGTCATCAAAAACCATAAGGTTGTGCCAATAATCAAGAACTTGAGAGCTTTGTTGAGTACCTCAGCCCACGTTCCATTGCTATGCCTGGTTGTCGTCACTACAAGAAAGGAACCAATTATGCTGGCGCAGAACCCGAAGGCTATCTTCAACGGGATGAAGTCAATCCCAGAGCTTAGCTAGTCTTGAAACACCGACGCATAGGGGCGATGCATTTACGCGTTCCAGCGTCTGGCATGCTCACGGACCGAAGCATCTGGGATTCCTTAGGACCGGAAGGCGAAGGGATTGTGGCCCTTGCGAAGTCTGTTGTCGCTTTGGATAATTCCATTGCAACGTTGGGCAACCTGATCTTCTCGTTCGATGTCAGCATAGTCAGACCATTATACTCACGCCCAAAAATGCCGAGAAGCTTTTGTCTGACGCAGTTTGATTGTAGTCCTTAGATCAGCACTACGCTAGGAAGGTATCTTGGATAGTTAGATGGCAGCATCGGTCGCGGAGATAATTATGACAATCGTAGGAAGAGGCTTCGGTCAGATCAAACGCTGCGAAGACGTATCAGACTGGGCGAGAATATCAGATGTCTAAGCGTCATTTGATGCAATGAAAACGGAATCTACATTTTTATATAGCCGTCAATGCAGTAGTTTGGAATTCGCCCGAGGATCGTTCTCTGAGACGATCGTGTGGTAATCGTAAGGGACACTGAACCCAGGGATTCTCGCTGGTCGAAGCTGGCTCTGGGTGGCAGCTTCAACCCCACGCCGATAGGTGACCGATCGGACTTGGCTGGTGGGACATTCCACCTGCGTCTCATGTGTCAAGATTTGGATGGTGTTTCCCTGCCCAGATCTAGAATAGGATAGCGGTGGCTATCATGTCGGTGTGCGAATTCGGAGCATAGAATCACGAATTCTGCGGCGAAATTCAATAAATGGTCTCCGAACGTCTGGTGCGCTCAACATGCTGTAATGTGCACTAGGCCGCTGATTCCGTCCCTCGTACTGCCCGGTCGCCTTGATAGCCCTCATTGATTGAGCGGGAACCAGGAGTGCGGAGATGTAAGATATGAATCGTCTGCTGAGAGTGGTTCGTATAGTTCCAGTAACGGGCCTGTTCGAGATAGAGGAAAGGGCGATCTAGCTGGATCATATATCTCTCCGGCACGAACCTTACATATTAGAGAGTCTTGAACCTTCCTACCCCTACACATTTATTGTACAACACGATCATTAACACCATGGTCTCTATTGTCATCTGGAGTCCAAGGAAGACATGATTAGGTAAAATCACAGAAAAAGCTTGATGAGGTGGGACTCGACCATAAGAATATTATGACCTGGTCATGTACAAGGATAGGAGTACCTTAGATTCCTCACATTTGATGCAGAGAGAAGGAATTTACCGTAAAGTCTCAAGGCACCGTCAAGAGAAACCCCAGATGATCAGCTGGACTTTTAGCGCTTTCACAACGGTTGTCGCCCCTTGGCCTTATTTTTAGATTCCCGACCCCATTACCTAAATTTGTATGCAGATTATTTGAGAGCATCAAATGCAGTCAATTAACCTTCAGTAAAGTCTAAATTCGTGAATATTAGTTAAATTCTAGTATTTCTATATCTACTTTGCAATTCTATTGTCTCTATCTCGTTTATATTATCTTCTTGTTGTCGTTATCTCTAATAAACGATAGATTGTTGTCAAGAAGATTCCAAACACTTGTTGCGAAAATTAGAATAAAATTGCGACGTAATTGTTGCTAAATACAACGAAAGATCGACAAGTAAAGAAGAAGATACAAAGACGAATTTGTCAATTGAAGACTAATTATCGTTATTGTGCTTTTAATCTTTCTTTTGCTAATTTTGCATTCGATTTATCTTTAAGTAAATTTTTTTTCTTCTTCTTCTAATTTTTCTTCTTCTTTTGATTCTTCTTCTTCTTTTTAGATTGTTCTTCTTCTTTTGATTCTTTTTTTTGATTCTTCTTCTCTTGATCTATTCGCTTTCGTTTTGTCGATAAAAGATTTATTAATAAGAAATCTATTAATTGATTAACAAGTAGATTGAAACAACTTATTTATTAACAATAGTTGTAATTGCAATCGATTTATTGTGTTTTTCTTGCAAATTTTTGCATTGTTACATTGTACAATTTAAATCTTAATTCTAAAGAAGAGATATAAGAATAGAATAAATTAGTAATTGTTTCGTATGCAATCGTCGAAGTCAATAAGAATAATATAAAATTTATCTAATATAGTAAAGAGAATTAAAATTAGTCGATCTATAATAAAAGCAAATCAAAATTAGATAAATATTTGTAAAGCTCTTGAAAAGCAACAAAAGAAACAAATTTTTATATTGTTGTCGTCTCGAACAAGCGATATAGAGACGTTAAATAATCTAGATAAGAAACAAGAGAAGCAAGAAAAGAACAATTATTAGAAGTAACTAGAACAATAGTATTTTTTTTGCATTAAAGTCTCTTTACATATTGTAAATTGCTTCAATTCTTGCATTAAATAGTTCGAAAAGATATTCTCTAATACTAATACTAACAATTAAATAAAAGATTAATTTAATACAAAAATTCTAGAGTTAAAATTAGAGAAGCAAATATTAGAAAAGTACGTTAACAATTTAATCTCTATTATTATTAGTATTAAATTTAATAATAGTAGAAACAAAATATAGAAGATAACGTTATCTCGTATTTCGAGAAATATTTAACGCAATAAGATAGAATCAATATTAATGTTAAAATAACAACGCTTTTCTAACTATAAACTAAAGATTGTTGTTAAGACAATTGATAAATTTAATTGAAACAATAGCAATTAATCTATAATTCTATTTATTGTTAATCGACGCTCTTGTTTAAGATTATTATATTGTTGTTAAACTCAAACTATATAGTAGAAGAAACACATAACAAAAAGACAAGATCGCAACAAACGTTTCAACAATTATTGCAAAACTTTAATCGAAAAGTAACAATATAATAATAATATTTGCTCTAACAAATACAATATATACTAAATAAATAACGATTGCTACTATAAACTTACAAATTCGCAAATAAAGTAATAAATCAATTATATATTTAGCTAAGCAAAATACGTCTTTGTTAATATTTTTTTCTTCTTACTTCGTAATCTTTTGAAGTAAAGAAATAAATCTATATTATCTATTAATCGAGCAACAATTGCTTAGAGTAAATAGAGATTAAATACTAAGTCTCTTAAACAATTAATTAAGACGACAATCGATATTGCTTATCTAAATATAGTCAATAGTCTTATTAAGTTAATAGACAATATAATTAATAGAGAACAACGCTTTAAAACTTCTTTTATTGTAGTTTTTTAATTTATTTGTTTGTATTTATTAATAAAGATATTAACAACATTATAGCAACAATACGCTTATCAATCTTAATTAATAATAGTTTCTACGTTTGCTTTGTCTCTTTCTAGAGCATTTATTGCTTCTATTGTGACTTTAATATTAGTACAATATTAATATTTTTTGCTTATAAATCGATTTAGCAATTTTGTTAATTTAGAGATAGAAAAAAAAAGATTATAATAAGATTTTAAAATTAAAGGATAGTTACAAATTATTTGAAAAATTGTGTCTATCTTATTAAGGCCAGAAATATTATAAGAAGATAGATATTTAAGTTAAAAAACTATATAGTAATAAAAGATAAGCACTTATATTAATATCGAGTAGCTATTAGTCTAGAATTGCTTAATCTCTTAATTATTGACTTTAAAGCAAATCTTTATTAATTCAAAATTATATATAAATTGTTATAGATAATTTGACAATATAATTAACGCAACATTTGTTAACAAAACTCGTTTATTACTTCGTCTATTGTCTTGTCTTTTGTCTTAATTTTTGAATTGTTTCTTGAATTGTCTTCGAGATTGTCTTCTAAATTGTTTGCAAAAAACAATAATAAGAAGAATAAGAAAAATAAATATAGCAAGAATAATTAGAACGAGAAGAAGAGTAATAAATAGAAGATTAACGTTTAACTAAATATTAGATTAAACGTATTTTCGAGATTAATTTGAAACTTTTATTAAGATAATTTTGATATTTTAATTTGTTGATTGCATCTTCTTATATTTTGTAAAAATATACTTGTTTTTAGTTTGTTTTTAATATAAATGTAGACTTTATTTCTATATGCAAGAGTCTAGATTAATTGTCGAGTCAACTTTTGATTCCAAAAGTCGAAATCGAAACTCGATTCAAATTTTTAGTATAAAATCAAATTGTCAAGATTGCTAAATCAAGCTACTTGATTAACTCGCTTAGAACAAATTCTTTCGCTTAATTGTTAAGAATTCGAATTTGATGTTATAAGATTAAGTTACGTAATAAATTCGAGTTTTCGTGATTAGTCTATGCAAGACAAGAATAAATAAATAGTAATTTAACTCGCAATTCTTATATCTTCTATATCTTGCGAGAATTATTCTTGCTTATTATCTAAAATACGTCTTGTCTTGATGCAAATATTGGAATATCTATAGTATTATATTAGTTAAATTAGCAATATTTGATAGTTTCGAATTGTCGACATACTACTTATTTAAAGAATATCTACAATAACAAAAGCAATTTAATAATTAATTAATATACTTAATATTGTTATTAAATATATTTACTAATTATTGAATTGTTAGAAATAAATGCTAATTAAATAGATATATTTAATATATTTGTATCTCTTATATCTTGCAAAAATAAATCTTGCTTACTATCTAAAAAGAATTTTGTTCTCGTACAAATCTTAAGAGATTTATAGTATTTATTAATAGAAATAATAGCATCTAATAGAGTTAAATCGACAATATATTGCTTGTTTATATAGACAAAAACATAAATATTGTTATAACTAGTAAATTTATACAAATGCATTAATTGCAATAGCACTTACAAAAGAAGAAATATTAATTCGAAATATAAATTTACTAAAATATTATCTTTACTAGCAACACAAGAAGAGTATAGATTTTGCAATTATTTTAATATAGAAGCAAACTTTATTCTATCTAACATGCGAGAAAGAAAATATATTAATCGATAAAAATATCTATGGCATTGCTATATTAAGTGCTAGTTTAAATATTATTTGTATTCTTAAATCATATTGTTTTATCTATTAATAGAGCAAAAATATATCGAATTTAATCTCTATTCTATATACAATTTAATATATTTTCTTTAATATTATTGCTTTTATCTCGATTAAATATTTAGATCTTGTTACGAATTGTCATAGCGCATAAGATTTGCCCAACACTTCTATCTAATTAGATCTAGCGCCAACATTAGAATCGTCGTATTAATCGATTTGCTTATATATTTGTTTCCAACAATTAGATAGATAGAAAAACAACGACTTTACTTATTACATTATGCATTTGATTCATTAATTTCTAACAATTAATAACTTCAATCATGTTAACGATTATCTATCTTCTATCGATAGATTTGTTGCAATAGAGCAACATTAACGAGACGAAATTTATTTCGTTTACGAAGCAATTTGCTTTATCGCTTGCAAAAGCAATATCTAGTTATTGTACTAACATCAATTCTCGTAAGATATTTAGCTTTCGAGAAGCGTCTAGTTATTGTCGACGATAAAGGCATCTAGCTATCACGTAGCATCTCAAATTCTTCGCAAATACTCTCACAAATATTTATACAAAATTTCTAATTATTTATTGATAATATATAATTGATCTAAATCAATTCTTAAACGAATTTTCTTCTTTATTTTATTAAAAAAGTTTGTATTCTAATTTGACATGTCTATCTTCTTCTTCTTTATTCAATACATATTCTATAATAATTATGCTCATATACAATTAGAAGATTGTAAGTACATGTTAGAAATCTACAAGCAAAAGCTTTGCAAAAAGCTAGAAAAACAACGTTTAATCTACGACTCGCAAGCAAGACAATTGCAAAAGCGCCTTAACAAGACAATCGCATTAAAATGTGCATTAGATATTATCTTTGCATCTTCTAAATAAACTCTTTTCGTTATTACTAGCATTAATACATTGTTACGAGTCGCGTGCTAATAAGTACTATCCATCGCGCATCGCTCTCCACAAGGTAACTAGGAAGGGAAGATCTATTAACAAGATCAAGATAATCAAGATGACTTGGCCCTTGAATATCTTGAATTTAGAATTAAGATAATCAAGGTAATCAATGTCTTAAACACCTTAAACATCTTGAATTCCCAAATAATGAAAAAATATATAGCTTTCGAAAAAACGCGACTCCCTTATGAATCGTATTCAACTTATCTTAAGTTTAGACTTATTGTTACAACTACTAAGTTGCAACCCCTTGTTATCAAATGATTGCTTGCATTATCTAAAGACGCCTATAAATCTCTTCAATAACATAATTCTCTCTAATATCTCTTACGAAAGTACTAGCGTAACATACATCTTCTATTATGTTTGCAAAAGCATCTTCTACATTGTCTACAAAATTGTTTGTTACTAAGATATCTATGTTCGCAATTGCATGCATCGAAACGATCTCTACAAAACAATCTCTATCGTTAAAGATAATCTCGCAAGCATCTTCTACAAAGCAATCTTTAAAATTGTCTCCTAATTTTATATTAAAGGCATCTCTTACAACTTTGTTCGCAACGTCTTTTACATTATCGTCTACATCTTTATTTATCTAAGCAAAGATTATCTTAAAAGCAACATTACTAGAACTATTATAAACGTCGATTTTATATCGTTAGAAATCGATCAAATCGTATCTTACAATAGACGATCTCTTTTGTATATTTACTACTAAGGAACAATCTTATCAAAAGAGCATTATCGTCTAATTTAGACTCGTGGAAATCGACAAAGAAAACGCGTTAATAAATAGATTGCGCAACTTTATTTAATACAATTATTTAATTGATTTGCGAGAGCTAGTAAGATCTAGAATTGCTAGCTCGTTCACGCTATACTAGATCGAGTAATATGAATCGCAATCTAATAATTTTTGTATTTAATTAATTTTTGTTCTCTTTTATTAATAATGTGCATTTCTAATTTCTTTTACTCTATCTAGCATGTCTTAATTGACTCAATTGATTTAATTAATTAATAACAATTAGAAAATACGTATAACTATTGTTTTTGTTCTTGTTATTGTCGTTATTTTGAGTTAATATTTCGTTGATAATTCTCGACATTTATATATTAAATTAATAGAGTATAAAAGATTTAAATTCGATTTAAATCGATTTTTTTTTAAACATTTTTATCGTATAATGCAATTTAATAAGAAGAAAATTCGATTGTTTGTTAATTATTTTGTTATTAATATTATCAAGTAAAGCAACAATATTAAATTGTTTTTCGAATTCGCTCTTTGTTATCTTTTATACAAATTATTCTATTCTCGTTAGCTATTTAAATTGACAAAACGATTTAATTGTTCTCTTTTCTATTTCTCTTGCGTTCTTAACAATTTTCTTAAACATCTCGAAATTCGATATAACAATATATTTCGATAACATTTAACGCTTATCTATATACGCATCAAAAGATACGTCAAAGCAATAAAAAGAGTAAAAAAAATTAAAAACAAAAACACTATATAAGAATTTATTAATAAAACTTTTTAGAAGTTTTGCAAGTCAAATATAAGACAAAAATTCTATTACTCTAATTACAAAAAATTACACAAAATAGTTTAATTAATTATTATTTGTTTAAACAATTTAATAAAATCTATTTACAATTTTTATAAAGACAAAATAAACAATGTTTTAATGTTATAGAAATTCGAATTGCAAAATTGATTAAAAATTCTTCTTAAAAATCGAAGAAAGCTTTAATTGTACAACAATAAAGTCTATATTTATTAATTATATATTATATTCTTCTATTTAGACTATACAAATAAAAGATAAATCTTTTTTAACAAACAAATATTCGAGACTCGTATTATTGTCGAAAACTTCTTTAATTTAATTTAAACTTTGTAAATATTTAATACTTTTAAAATGCAAATAAAAGTCAAATTATAATTAATCGAAAATCTCTATTTAGCAACAATTTTTCTAACTAATTGCTATATATATTTATAAAACAGTTAAATAAAATCTTGCTTTGCAATGCGATCTTTTAATCTTTTAAAATATTTACAAATTAATAAAGTCTTTAACAATTTCGAAAGCTCTACATTATAAGAGTACTAGATTCTCTCTCTTGTGTTTATATATATATCTAGCTTTGATAAAGTTTTCTAATGCTAATTTTTAATGCTTGTTGCTCTAAATTTTGTTATTGTTATTTAATTGTTAAAATATAGAGAAGAATCTTAAATTAAACTCTTAAAGACAATTTTTATTCTCTTTCTTTTCTTTTGTTATTTTTTATTATTATTGCATTAAATCGTCGCAATAACATAATTATCTATATATCTTTAATAATTAAAAATTCTTTATTAATTTAACAAAGAATTGTAATTGTAAATAATATTATTAATATAAGCACTTTTTGATCTAACTTTTATTTATTTATTTTAGAAATTTTTTAAAGATATTATTAACGCAAATGTAATTAAACATTAAATTATTATTTTCTTTATTCGAAAATAAAATTTTAAGTTGTCGACAAAATAAATGCAATTTATACTTGTTTGTATTGCAACTCGCGCATTATATCTCTTTAATATATATTTAATATTTTCGAAAAAAACAATATTGTATACAAAAGTCTTGTAGCTAAATATCTTGTTTTTTTTTTTCGAATAAAGTTTGCGAAGCTTCGAAGAAAAAAATACAATAATAGTAATTCTTATCTCAAATTATAAATATTTTCGTAAAAATATCTTTTTTTTACGATTAATGTTATCATTTATTTTTTCGAATTTAAAATATTTGTTATTTTTCTTTTTTTGTTTCTCTTATTGTTTGTTACAATTTTCTTGTCGTTCGCATTATTTATCTTAATTTTTTTATTATTCGCATTATTTGTCGCAAATTTCTTCTTTTTCGCATTATTTGTTACAAATTTTTCTTTATTATTTTTATATAATTGTTTTAGTCGCTCTATATTTTTGTTAAGTTTAGTCAAATCTTCAAACAAATTAATTTATCAAAAATAAATATATTTTCTATAATATTTATACAATAGTTTCTTAAAATAACGTCTAAGTTTCGAGACTTTTGTATTATACTTTGTTAAATATTTTTTAAGCATACTTTTTATCTTTTTTAACAAAAATTCTTGTTTCGATAAATTTTTTGTTAATAGTATTCGATTTTTAAAGTAATCGATTAATATGTCTTGCAAAATATCTAAATCTTTGTTGTTTATTACGTTAATATATATTTGTTTAAATCTTTTCGAAATCTTTTTATTACTTTAAGATTGTTTTGCAATTTTGTTTTTTTAACATTTTATAAACTTTAACAATGTAGATTTATTTAATAAAAATTTAAAGAATATAGACGAGTTATTGTTATTGTCTTTAAATAAGACTTATATTCTTATACGTTAATTATTATTTATATTTCTTTGTAATATAAATCTTCTATTATTATTGTATCGTTATTAGATGAAGAACTTGTTTCTATTACAAGTTTTGATTTTTTTGTATTCTTCTTTGCGTCAAAGAATATACTAGAACTATTATTTTCGAAATTGCTTTAATTCTTGAAGCTCTCTCTACTAGTAACAAAAGCAACAAAGAGAAAAAAAAGACTTCGTAATATAATTTATTCTTTAATTATTAACTAAGTTTGTTTCTTCTCTTTTTATATTTTGCATTCTCTTTTATCTTTTTTTTTTACAAAAAACTCTTCTAGTTCTTCGTCTTTTAATATGTTGCAAATATAAGTATTTATTTATTGATAACTTAAATTTAATTTTTGTCTTATGCTACATAATTAGATTTGTGTAAGACTTTAATATCTACTTTTCTTTTACTTATTAAGTACTTTATTTGTTTATTAACGTCGATATATTTACAATTTATTGTTGTCTCGAAATTCTTTCTAATTTTATTTCAAAAACGTTATATGATTTCGATGTTGTACTTCGCAAATCTAGTTACGTATATATTAACAAAAATAACATTGTTTTTCTTTGTACATCGTTGATTGTAATTAAGCTTTTAATTTAATTGTTAATCTTTCTTTTGCTTGTAAAAGATAAAAGAAATAAAGATTTTCGACAACAAAGAAATACTAGAAATATCAAAAACACAATATTTTAAGTATAAAAGTCAAAATTAATATTGTTATTTGCATTTAACTCGACATTTTTCTTTTTTAATTTTTGTGTAATTGTTCTTTAATGTTTATTATCAATCTATTTTTTTCTTTTTTTTGACAATTTTTAAAACAACTTTAATTAAAATTAGATTATCTTCTTTTATTCACAAGACAATTGTTCTATGTTTTTCGAAGATTGCGAGATTTGCAAAAATAACAATTATTGCGAGAATTGCAAAGACTTTAATTGTCGCAAAGAAGTATTTAAATCAAGAACGTAAAAATAACTTTTAAATATATCTTTAGATATAACAACGACGACAACAACGACAATAATAGAGAAGATAATTATAATCTTTACAAGTTATATCTAGACAAGTAATTGAAGCAATTAAATAAAATAATAAATCAATTGAATAAGTATATAATAATTGAATACTAATTTAATTAAGATTGTTAAGTTGTTAAATCTACTTGCTCTTTTCGAATTACGCTAACTAAATTGGGCAATATTCAATTGAATAATTGTATTAAATAGAGTCGTACAATCTATCTAATATTACTTAAATCGACGCGTCTTCGCAATTATCTTTAATTGTTTTACAAACGTAGCAAGTGCGTGAGATAGACAATTATTGGATGCTTTGCTTCGCGAGATCGAATGCCAAAAAGATAAGTTTTAGGTTTATTCCTAAAGACGTAAAAACGACCTCGAAGACATCTAAATAACATTGTTATGTTATTTCCTCTATATTGATCTTTATAGACTATCGTCGTCGCCCAAGTTATACTCAAACGATAGCACGCTATCTTAATTAGCATTGGCGATAATTCTCAACGTTTTTGTTGTCGCTATAGTCATTTTTAAAAGAGATAAGAATTTCTTTTGTTTAATATGCATATTAGGAGCGCTTCAATATTATAGACGCTTTATGCCTCGATTTATTGCATGTTTGTATGCAAAATTAGATCTTATTGTTATTATCTAATAGTATAACTACGAGAACGCGATCTTTTTTCGAAAAAGATAAGCAATTGTTATAGATTGTTATGACGCATAAGATTTGCTCGACACTTCTACCTAACAAGATCTAGCGCCGGTACCAGGATCGTCGTGTTGGTCAATTTGCCCATATATTTGTCTCCAACAGCCAGATAGATAGAAAAATAACGACTTTATCCACTATATTATGCATTTGATTTATTGATTCCTAACAAATCTCTTTGCAAAGTCTGGTAATTATTCTTAAATTTATATTATTTGTTATATAAATATTTGTAATACTTTTTTGCAAATCTATTATATTTAGTGTGATCGTTGGGTCGGGTCGAACACTTTTTTCTTAACCCGACCCACCCTCTTGGGCCCCGTAGGGCTGGGCCAGGGTTAAGGCGCGAACCCGACCCTAGGGTCGGGTTTTGTTGGGCCAATGCCAAGAACCCAAGCTAACTTCGTCGCGTTAGCATCTGCTTATCTTATCTTATCTTATCTTATCTTATCTATGCGCTAACTCAATTGAGCTAGCGCAGGATTCATGCTAGCTCGATTAGGCTAGCGCAGGGTCCACGCTAACCACATATTTTTAGCGCGTCACGTGATGTCACGTGATCGGGTGGGTCGGGTTGGACACTCGGCGCGTATTCTTCGCCCGTCCCACCCTGTTGGGCTAGGAAATTTGCCTGACTCTAGGGTCAGGGTTGGGCGGGTCAACCCGATCGGGTTGAAACCCGACCCGACGATCACACTAATTATATTCGAATACGTTAACAATATATTATAAAAAGTTCTCGAAATTAACTTGAAATTAAGATTGTAAACTTTGTTAATATTGTTGTATTTAAGTCTTAAGAATATTAAATATAAATTTAATAAAATTGTAATTTAATAAATACAAAGATAAATAACAAATTAAATATTTTTTTGCTTTAATTGTCTATTGTATGCGAACATTTATATAAATAAAAATATTATTTAAGTAGATTATACTTCGCAACTCTAAATAGGCATTGCAATAAAATAGAAGCTTATTAACAACTTATTAATAGAACTTCTTATTGTTATAATAGCTCTTCTTAATATTAATATATAATAGATAGTTGTTTACAATATAGATAAGCAATACGTTATATATATTATTTCTTTTAATATTCTAATATTATTTAATATTTGTTTTAATAGACTTGTATATTATATATTGTTATCTTGTTGTTAGTTTAAACAAGAACTTGTCGAAAAATATTAATTGCTTTATTGTATAATTAATCATATTTACTTGCTAGACAATGCGAAATTGTTTGCTTTAAAAATCTATAAATTGTTCTTTTTTTTCGACTAATTGACTCTTGCTTTAAGAGACATAATATTGTAATATTAAATATACTAACGTCTTATTTCTCTTTACAATATAGTATTAATTTGTCTAGATATGCTTATAGATGTTGCTTATAATACTCGAGAAAATTGCGAACTATTAACGAATAAAGTTGTTAAAAAAATCTTGTCTTTAGGCAAGAAAAATTAAGTAAGCCATAGTTGCTTTAAATACGTTGTTGCTATCGCTATATTGTTCTAGTAGTATAGACAATCTTTTTAACAACAACAACAAAAATTCAATAATTATAGAGAAGATTAAGAACTTTAGATTTGATAACAAAGTCGATTCTACAATAAATTATATTGTAAGATAATTGCAATATTAGGTTTTAGCGTGTATTATTGTATTTAGACTTTAGATAATAAGAATTGTAAATAATTAATGTGTTTTGAGCTCTTAGGTAATCTGCATACAAATTTAGGTAATAGGATCGAAAATCTAAAAATAAGGCCAAGGGGCGACAATCGTTGTGAAAGCGCTAATTCCCCAAACCGGCTTAGCGCAGCGCGAGAGACGCGTTGAGTTCTCTGAATTGCGACTGCCACCGCTAGCCAATACAATTGATTCCCACGGACCATTGTCGAATTACATCCACAAAGGAGACTTCTTCGCTTGTCTCTCCACGATATTGGTCTAGGTGTACAAGTGTCAAAGAACGCTCTCCGTAAAGAAGCAATGAGTACCCTGACGCTACCATTGGCTTCTCCAAAGTCTTTGAAGCGTAGCTTTGACGATGCCAATTTAGAGAACTTCCCACCAGAACCCCAAGTTGGTCCGGAGAACTATGAACAGCCAGCCGTTGTGCCGATGACCGAGATGCCTGCGGACCAAGGGGATGACCATGCTCCTTCGGTAGACTCTTCAAGCCTTTCCTCTCCCGCGCCCAGTCATGCCAGCTCTTCCGCAGTCAGAGATGCTACCGTGTCGGCATTACAACACTCGACAGTATCTGCACCCACATCGAAGAAACCTAAGCTAACATTTGCGGAGAAAGAGGTCAAGCGGATGGAGAAAGAATTCAAAGACCGCGAGAAAGCAGAGGAAAAGGCTAGGAAGGAACAAGAGAAGGAAACTAGAGACCGGCAGAAGGTGGAGGAGAAGGCGAAGAAGGACGAAGAGAAGCGGTCGAAGGATCTTGAGAGGGAGACAAAGCGGCTGATTCAGGAGGAGAAACATAAGGTCAAGGAAGAAGAGAAGAGGAAGAGAGACGAAGAAAAGGCTAGGAAAGAGGAAGAGAAAAACAAGAAGGTGAAGGTAAGGACATGCCGCTAGGCTTAGGTGACAGATGCTCATGCTAACATTTACTAGTCGCAACTACGTCTCAACGCTTTCTTCGCTCTCCCTTCCCTGCCTGTTGATGGCTCTCGAGAATCACCAACCCGCGATGGGCAGAGTCCTTCGAGCAGCCGCCGTAGCTCAATAGCATCTCTTCATGGGTCTGGCGCCGTTTCTGGGGAGCGATCGACATCAACAACCCCAAAGAAGGTGCAGATTCCCGACTATGAGAAGCTGTTTCCCTCGTTCTTTGTAAAGGCGCACACCAGGCTGGCTTTATGGAATCGATTCTCCCAAGACGAGGGAGGCAAAGGTGACACAAGTGCGAAACTTGATAGGTTCCTGAGTCATGATGGTTCATCATCAGTTGCAAACACAACATCAGCTCTACGGACCGAGTTCGATCTGAAGTTGCTGAATACTCACCTTCGGAGACGGCTACCACGGAGGGGTGCTCGGCTTCCAGTCAAAGAGATTGTAGCTCGCCTGAATGGAACCGCCATCAACCCCGTCGATCTCACCAATCCGGTTCCTCAGAAGGCGGTGCAGAACCCCATTAACTTGCTGAAAGCGATACCGACCAAGTTTCTAAAGTTCCCAGAAGACGTCAGACCACCGTACATAGGGACATACACAAAGGTTCTAGAAGGCCGAACTACTACAAAACTGAGCAGAAATCCATTCTTCCGAGCTCTTCCTTTGACGGACTACGAATATGATTCAGAAGCCGAGTGGGAAGAGCCAGAGGAAGGGGAAGATCTGGACTCGGAAGGTGAGGAGGAGGTGGAAGAAGATGATGGGGAAGACATGGAGGGCTTCCTTGATGATAGGGATGCGGACGAGGTCAAGAAGCGGCGGCCCATCATCGGTGATCTTGAGCCAACGTGCACGGGCCTTTGTTGGGAGGACTCACAATCAAACATTCACCGCTTTGGTACTATAGGGCACTCGTTGGACCTTACACCCTTTAGACTCGATATCATACTTGGTAAGGGGACTGCTTTCCTCTCCCTTCACACACTAATAACATCTAGATAACCCCTCCCTACCCATCGACCCCTACTCAACCAGCTACTGGCAGCCTCTTTCGTCGATCGTCAAAAATGAAGCATCCCCCTCCCGCATGGATCCTCCACGCATACCCCTCAACGCCATCAATCGTTTGAACCTCCAACTTCCTAATCCCTTACCCCAGGACGGTACGAAACCGAATTCCACACCACCCAGCATAGCGACTCCAGCCAAGGCGGCCAAACAAGCCCAGATCAAGCGTTATGTAGCACCGGACCTTCTAGAGGGATTCAAAGCGGCGGTAAAGGGGAGTGATCTTACCAAACTAGGGCTGGTGGAAGTTTTGAAGAGGCAGTAAGTCATTCTTGAAGATCCTCGCGCTGAGTGCTCATATATTGCCAGGTTCCCGAAACAGAGCAAGAGTGCAATTCAAGATACATTGACGCTGGTTGCCGAACGAATAGGCGGTAAGGAGAGTGAGAAGCGGTGGGTTATGAAAGAGCCTACTTAGGCGTAAAGCGTGTAAGAGACGGGAACAGTCAGAGATCTTTGTGGGTGAGTGGTGTACCGACTTTGCCAGATGGTTGTATGGCTTGAATAGCACGATGGTGGTAGTCGTGGATTGCACTCTTGCATGATAACTTAGGGCATAGAGCGGAAGAGCTTTGCTGGCTGTCTGCTTGTAGAGAAGGCTACGTGGAGCAAGCTGTTGGAGTACCAATTAGATGCAATAAGCTATTGAAGTACTATTTAGCTGCAATATGCACTATTAGAGACAGACACTCAGCCCAAAATCTTACACAAGGGTTATGATCGAAAGTGGTCCAGAGGCCTCGCCCAGCTCCCAAAGCGAGATAAGAGGTTCCCATATCTTTGTCTATAGAAAGAGGTTCTTCAACGATCAATTCAGCTGCAGGGACGCATATTAGAGTGGCGATTTTCCTGTTTCTGGTCCGAGTATGCAACGGATAAGGACAGGGGACGCTGGAGTGTACACAAGAAACATCATAGCGGACAACATTCCAAGGATGCTTCTCTTCTGTTTCTGATACCAATATTGTGGATTTGACAGACCATCTGAGCCGTGGAATGATATCAGGTGACCAGTCTCGCCCTCCGGGTTTTGATCAGGAGCATTTCCATGCCATTCAGTATCGACCTTCAATATTCACCCGTTCACCTTTCCTAGTCCTGCGAATCCCTCCAACTCCACAACAGCCCAGCGTAGCTCCGAGATTACTACTCTTCGTAGGTGCTCGAGCGTTGAGCCGATTTGGGACCGATAGCCAGACTCCCCGGGGATGAACGGGGCATTTACGAGCATGGAGGGCTCTATGTGAGCCTTGGGTATATCTCGTTGGCGAGCCTCTAAGTTATACTAGATGCCAGCCATTCGTTGCGCGAGGTTTTCTGATGTAAGGAGCGGTAGTAGCCGTTTGTTTGCTGGCGATATGAAACTGGGCCTTACTCAATGAGACAGGCCTTGAGTGACTCGAAAAGAGATTAAAGGTAACGCTGAGGATGCCAAAAGCCAATTGTGTTGGTTGACAAGTCTGATACCGCGTATCTCGGACTGTCCGGGTTTCAGGATAAGCTTGCTTCAAAAGGCCAGGCACTCCAGCCCAGAGAGAGCTCTACGTATACTCAGATAGAGCACATAAATACAAAGCCCATGTCAGACACGTGACAACCTTATCCTAGAAGCCATCGATAATTCTAGGGGCTCGCCAGAAAGCAAGAAGACCTCAAATCCATAGCGTGAGTCTCAGAACACACTGCTTGGAGCACTGAGCATCGAGAGGAGCTCGATGAAGCCAAATATACGAGGCACGAGGTCAAATAATATGAGTCTTAGAGCCGATAGGGGAGTGGGATGGCAGACATCAGAGACGCAAATACATGCACGTAGTAGTAGAAGATCCTATTCGCAGGACGCAAATAGTTGGCCACGCTTACCATACTAGGGGTGGAATACAAAGGTATGCTGTCTTGGTGAATGGGAACTGCTAGGAGCCTCACAACTCTACCCGAATCATTGGGTATTGTTCGTCTTGAAAAAGAAATGGAACGCGAAGGGCTTCGGAGATCCATACAGCTGGTGAGTCGACGGATGCTTGATCACATTGTGATTACAACGAGTGACTCAACTGGCCCAAACAATGATTCCGTGTGACGCGTGAAACGCGTCAATGGAAGGAAAGCAGCCTAGTTCTATTGAGACTAGCGTTGCCGGGCCTTCTTCTTGAACGGTTCCACGCAACCGTTGACAAAAAGGGCTTCAGACACTCGGTACATTGTCACATTATCGAACACGTTCGCAAGCACAGCACATTTTGGTCATGGCAGAACACATCATTGACGTAGATTGGCAATTCAAACCAATTCGATGTATACTTACCTATCCGGAGCAGACTTCGCAAAAAGAGACTGAGATTCCTCCGACGCCCTTGCTGATCTTCACTCATGGTGCAAGCGGGACTTTGTCATCAGGCGCAATCGCAAATTTTACTGCCGGCTTCGCGCGACGTCTGCCCATACTTTGCTTTCAAGGCAACCTGAATCTTCAATCACGCACCAAGATGTTCTCAGCAGTCGTGGAAAACCAGTCGTTCTCTACTAGTCTCGGAGGCCGAAGTATGGGCGCTCGAGCTGCCATCTTGGCTGCTTCGGACCAGACTCAGCACTTGGTATTAGCCAGTTATCCTCTGCATACCAACAAGGACACGCGAGATCAGGCTTTGTTAGACATCGATCAATCCGTCAAAGTGGTTTTTGTCAGCGGTGACCATGACTCTATGTGTGACCTTGCCAGATTGGAAGAAGTGCGAAAGAAGATGCGGTGCTTGACTTGGAGAATCGTCGTTGAAGGCGCTGATCACAGGATGAAGGTAAAGCCAAAGCATGCAACAACGGAGGCCGGTAACAAAGCTGGGGAACTTGTTGCTGCTTGGCTTCAAGATAGCGATAGCACTCGTCGAGAGGGCAGGATATTCTGCAATGAAGAGGGAAAAGTGGAATGGACAGGTTGGGGCTCAGAACCACCGATTCCTAGAGCCGTGAAAGAGGTCTCTCCAAGGCCAAAGGACAGCTTGAAAAGACCGAGATCCGAGCACACCTCTCAAGAAGCTGATGGCAATGTTTCCACACGGACTCGCAAGCGTAGCAAAGCATGACTCGGGAGGAATGCTTTAGACCCCTTGTTGAAGCGACGTCACACGAACATTCCATCTTGTCTCAGCACGCTTGCTGCCAGCCATCAGAACGGTTATAATTGTGCAAATTCCCAGCACGTATAGCTCAGCCGTTCATACTTACACAATCGAGATGAAAGCACAAGTTCGGGGTCGAAGGGCCTATCATGTCGCCGTTGTGGTTCTCTACGGACTGGTTGTTATATCAAACTTTGAAATCGCAGGAATGGCCTACCTTCTCTGCAAAAGGGTCCAATTATCTCTGCAAGTCGAGTGGGCCAGCGTTGTGATTCTAGGAGTAAGTTTGCAATCATATTTCTTTCAAGCAAATCTCAAATTGACAAACACTTATACAGTGTGTGATGTCGCTTGCTCTAACGATAGAACATGAATTATGTGCTAGACGCTATCGCAAAGGGAACCCCATCGGCAAAACTCGGCATGGTCGTCTTACCGCAATCGCATGGTTGACCACCGTGGTGTGCGTCGTCGGTTTCGCCCTGGGCGTCGTAACTATACTAAAGGAGGTCTTTCGCGGTGACCTCTCTTCAAGCAGCCTACGGCGCATTTCACCAGTCGACTTTGGAATCCAGGCTGCGGAAGTTGGTTTATGCGGTGCAGCGATGTCAGTCTAGCAATCACCAGGCTCTTCGACCTTCCCCTTGTGGAAGCTGATAGTCGTGAAGTATTTTCTCACGAATTCTCTTGTACAATCACCAACGTGCCGAACGTCCGTTCTCTGCCTCCTTCGCTGGTACCTTCATCCCGCAAGAGGACATCGAGTGCCGCCTTCCAGAGGTAGCCAACTTCGCAGAATCGAACCAAAAAGACAATAGTCACACATTGAGTGGGTTTTGCGATCCATTTACCGACATTCAAGAAGTTACTTTACCTACAAGTGCACGCTCAAGAATCTCTTGGCTCCCGCCACTTGCTTTCCAGCTTCCTCAGAAACCACGATCTGCTCTGACTTCCTCATCAACTATGCCATCTCTAGATACACCTACCCGACCTCTTCTCATATGTAGTGCAACAAGCTCTCCCTCTATAGCTTCGTCGTCCTTCTACAGCGGATCAACTTCGCCCTCAAGCTTCTCGGTCACCCGCCAGCCAAGCGCAATGAGCTCAGCAAGCGAGCATTCACGCTGTCGCCCACTGCAGGACTCCCCAAGACGAATCATGATGACCTCATCTAAGCCAGATGTTCCGCCGATACCATGGAAATGGCGGCGGACAACTCCTGGTCTGCACAAGACTGCCCGACCTGGGAGACCAGGCTCCAGACCAATATTGCCACCAGCTGGCTTTTGGGAGTACGCTTCCGAACAACAAAAGTCCGGATTTCCAGCTCTACGAGGCTCCACGAGTTGGACTGATATGACTGACTCCACTAAACGCGAGCCATCGATGTGTCGCTACCCTATACTTCCCACAACACCTCCTAAATCGTTGACGCCCGATAAGAGCAGGATCGCGAGGGGGCAACTTGGCCAAAGAAGGTCGTACGAGAGCCTGAGGAACGGCGAAGGACGTAGAGAACCGACTCCACCCCGTCTGAATACTCGGTGGCTGGACCTCGATGATCGTCGAGATCCGCGATCGAAGAAGCGGACGGCGCAAAGGAGAGAAAGTCGAACTTTAGTCAAGAAGAGGTTGCCTTAACGATACCGAGCCCCGATTGCTCGATAGTCATCGATCGATTAGTTTCGCAGACACCACCAATCATGCCTGCGAGAGACTGATTCACGGCTTTGCGATTTCACCATGTTACCACGCTGAAAACAACGTCCCCTTGAAGCACTGAATCATGTGTATGTATGGCTTGTGGTGTTAGTCCTCTTTGCTCAACACTGAATGCTTGCCAAGAACTCGTCACTAGTTCGTGGACTGACTCTACGTTTCAAACACAACGATTCAGCTTACACTGTATGATTCATATGGCGAGCATGGACATGGAGCGGGTCATTGCTTCGCAGCAGCTGAGATCATATAGTGTCCCTTCCCTCAAGTCACTTTCTTCGCCCAAGAACACCAAAAGTCTCTTCAAGCCCTTCTAGTCACCGGGTAAGGGGAATTTTAATCACCTACGGGGACAAGCGACCGCCCTACTATCGCTGAGAGCATTTTCGAAGCTTTAGAGTTCGTAGGCTACCATCCGCAGCCGCCTCCGTGAGCTCGAATATTAGGGTTTCCAATTAGGACATTTGCCAAGGGGAGATGCTCATCGAGACCACAAGCCGGAATCGGCTCGATACTGTTTCGACGGAAATCATTTTCGAAATTTGCGATTATCTCTGCGATCTATCAGATCCCGATGATGGGCCTTGCAGCTTGAAAGCTTTGCGACTTGTATCACGGCACTTCAACTGCCTCCCGTTATCTTACCTTTTCTCTACCCTCTTCATTTACATGCACACAGACCGCTGGTCAGCACTGAACAACATCGCCAATACGCCGTATCTAGCTCGGCACGTCAACAGGATCGAGATATCCAACGCCGAGTTGACGCGGGATTTCTACGATTACAATCGGTGGCAGCGATGCCGTGCTCACGAAGTCTTCCCATGCCTTCAGTGGCCCGAACCTCCAAAACAGCTACGACAGGGCGTTGGATCAACCATGGCAAGAACATATATTGAGCTAAGAGCATCGCCTAGTCAAGAGGCCGCATACTCGAGATATCAAACCTGGTACAACGGCGAGAGCGCCCTAGTCGACCTCCTCAGAGAGGGAAAAGCGCCACCACTGGACCTCCACAAACTGCCGAATCTTCGAGCGGTGACAACTCACGATGCCCGCCTTCAATTCAATGTTCGCTTCTCGCACAGCTCAGACCCTCGCAGATACACCTACAGTCGGCGAGTGCTCGAGACTGGCACCAACTACTTTGACGGCCTCGACAACACCCATTTGAGCCTGTTCATGCTCGCAATCAATCAGTCAGACTTCGCGCTCAGCAAGCTGCAAATCAGCCATTTCTCGGAGCTGTTGTCGGACCGCTTCCACCGACCGTTCACCATACCCAGCCTTCATCACCTTGTAGTCGGTCCACCCACAGTCGGAAAACCAATAGGCACGGGTGATGTGGGCATGCCCCTGAGATTAGCAACTTGGGTAACGACTCTCCCCCAACTGAGAGTTTTCGAAGTCTATCGCACGCGGGAATGCGTCGATAACGCCGATCTGTTCGCCACGCTACACGACGCGCACTGGCCCAAGCTCCGTGTTGTTCGGCTCCAAATGGTGAGGTCTAGCGCAGCATCCTTGCGCCATTTCCTGTTGGAGATGTACTCGTTTAAGATTCTGCCGTTCGATGAATTGGTTATCGAGGATCCGGTCATCATACCCGAGGACTGGGCGCTCCTGAAGAAGGAGCTGGAGCTGCTGGATCCAAAGCCCCCGGTGCTGGAGCTCTCGGGGCCGTTCAAACCAAGATTTGGGAAACGGAGGAGGGGCAAGAAGAGACGGGTGTGGTGGGAACGATATGCGAGGAGCCCGCTCAATGAGTGGCCGTTCTAATTACTGTCATATCGTGCTGATACGTTACCCCTCTTCTTTCAATCACCAACCTAAGAAGGAATTTTGATGCTGTTCGCTCGCGCTGGTGTAATTTACCTTGAGCGAGTACCCAGCAGTGGTACGGTGTGTCCTTCAAGTCTTCTGGCATTCATCCATGAATTCATAAATTCTACGATTCTCCATGTCAGTCAAAACGCTCGGGCTTGCTTTTCTCAGCTCCGTAAAGCGCTGTCCGCCTGTAGGAATCTAGCATACCCACTTAGCAAGTTAAAAACCTATCCACTGAAAGCCTGCAACTGTGTTGAAAAGCACAATGCAGAATATCCTTTCGATCCACAGCAAAGCAGGCCCCACCTGAGAATCACTAGTATGTTCTCTTGGGTTTGATTTATTTAAACTAACCCAGATCTTGAATATTTGTATAACGCCATGCACAATCTCTCATTCTCACTCTGACTGTTCGCTCTGGAACGGTATGCATCACCCTCCGCACTAGCTTAAAGTGATTCCCACTTCCCTGCTTACGCCAACAAAGATTTCACATACTGCCTTGGGCCCCACCCAACCAAATGCTGCTGCTATTCTGCACACTCTGTACCTTCCAAATGTACTGACCATCAACACGTTCCCAAACTTGTCCTAGAGCGGACAATGTCAGTCCACACTAGGAAACATTATCATCCCCCTTGGTCCCAGACTCCTAAATCTACCTTTGAGTAGTCTATTCGACATAGCCTTATCCTCAACCGCCAGCTCCTCACCAATTCAGAACCTGCCGAATACGTATCGAATGATGTCGGCTTCGTGTAAACATCATACCATCATCTTACAGGCCATCTACCTCGTAAGACTTCTTGGTGAGAACTAATGAGGACCCTCCAGCATACCTCGATCTAGATCAGCATCGACGAATGACTTGGTAGCATAAACGTGACTTGTGACAAAACCGTAGTCTGATTCGGAGATGTATTGTTGTTGAGGGATGATCGCATCCTGCTGTTCGATTGAGTGCGGATTTCGGGGGATATTGGGAGGATGCCGCCGAAAAGGGGGGCCTACTGGTGAGAGCACTCTTGGTTGGAGGTTCAGAAGAGGGCTGTGGAATTCCTGTTGCGAATGATTTCTGGTTTGCTGGGAGGATACACCGTGGGCGGAGTCTGGTATGGGATATGGCTCTTCTCATCAATTCAGATGATATTGAGGACGGCGGTGCTTGGATATGCGGCTGACTGCCTGCGAAGTTTGAAGTCGAAGTATCGCAACGCTAGGGATCGGCTAAGACACTGGAATAGATCATTGTCGACTTGAAGAAGCATGCCGATAGCCTCCGCCTTTCTTGCCGAATTTTTGCGAGCGTGGAAATGTAGCGGCTCGCGCAGACTGTTCCAGCTCGAGACTTTAGGCATCTTTTCAGTCAGGTAGTGGTGTGGCATACTAGATTCCGAATTCAGACCAATTTGCAGGAAGTCATTCAAGCTTTGACTACCGATAGGAGAACATGGCTACTGTCCTCTCGGTTTCGATCGGTCTCTTTACGGGCCAACACGATGATTGCGAAGAGCAAGCAGTGCCAATTTTGCCAAATTTCAAGGCGACGGAAGGAGTGTATCCCAACCTCGCAATTACCAAGCTCATTCATTTACTCATGCGAGAGCATGACAAGGGCCTTCCCATCTTGGAGTGCCGCAGCATCTAGAAAGGCGTTGAGTTGTAGGCCTATTCTTTGGGTGGACGATTATGCTGAGGGTTTGGGAGAATCCTGATCCAGATGTGATGGATTGTCAAGACTGGGTGGTTGCAGGTCTTGCTTTGATTAGGATGTATGGATTTCGGGCTCCTAGACTGATATTAGCCGTTGGTCGATGGTATTTCGAGGTTTCTTTGCTATATCAGCTGTTATCTCCTCTTTAGTCGCCATTCTTGGATGTGCAGACATGCAGATGGAGGCAAGAGGTGCAGAGTCTTACTCGAGAGCCGATTTCAAAGCCCGTATGTTAGGAAACCAAAAGTTATCAGGAATCTATGAGGAATCCCTGAAGGGGTGAGGAGCCATGAATATCTTATTTCCTGGACATCCATAGCGATGGGGGGGAAATGAGACTATGGGTCTGCACGTTGGAAGGTTTCTGCAGCTTCTTGTGTTGTATTTGGTATGGCTATGGCGTCCTTGCACGTGCCTCGGTTAGCTACGATCACCAGCCTAGTAGATATGTCACGCGTCAAGATCGCACTCACATTCCCACCTTGCTCCAACAACTTTTTTCATAGACTCAACCATGATGATAATCAGCAGGAATACTCCATAGAAGAGCAGTATGACCCAGTCAAAGCAGTCTGCTGTGTCAGCAGCATCAGGGGCTGGTAAGCCATAGTACTTACTGGAATCCACAAGCCGAATTCTGACTGCTCCAGGAACTGGAAATATAGCCACACAAGATGGAGGCGTTGCTCTTCACAGCCTACCCAACGAGATGATAGACAAAGTCTGCGCTTACCTAACCTTCGAATCATTGAAGAACTTTCGTCTAGTGTCACAGAAGTACGAGCCACCTACCAAGAAATACCTCTATCAGACCTTTGTTCTCTGGCGAACCAACGATAGCTGGCAGAAGCTTGGCTCAATTGCAAAAACCCCAGAATTGGCGATATTAGTCAAATGCATTAAGGTGGCCAGGGTCAGTCCATTGTTGAACCTTACACGAAGGAGGTGGTGGGACTTCAGTATCGGTAGGAGAGATTCGAATGACCGGAAAACAGGGCAGATTACAGACTGACCACTCTTGAAGACCAAAATGCCACGGGCGCACAGAAACGGGAAGACTATGATGGATACCTCAAGTGGCTTGAGGCCGAGGAAGACTTGCCGATCAGCTCGAAGAGGGAGAACTTTTTCCTTCTTGGCCATTTCGGCCAAGACCTTACCGTGGAGACGGTAGAGGAGTCGACACTTGCAAGGATGAACACGAATAGCTTAGCTCATCGTACAAATCCTAACTGGACGCGCTCCTGGGGACATCCGATCAGTCGTCGTACGCAGGAAAGTCGTGTAAACGGCGAAGAGTATCGCGTACCGGAGAACTCGCACTTTGAGCTCTTCCTCCACGCGGCCATGAGCACCGGTGAGTAACTTTTGGAGCATCTGTTACCCCTTTCTGAGGTCTTCAAGAGGCGTGCAACATGTCTGAGCTGTATCCGCTCCCAAAGCATGCACCTCTGCTCATTGCATTGACTGAAAGGAGGAACGCTGACTCCGAAACTTACTCAGGGGCTGCCTTGTCCACGCTGCGCCTTCACGATATAACGGAAATAACGGGCGAACCTTGCATGCCTTTGTATTTCGCAAATCTGAAGCGCCTGGAGCTAGACATGAATGTTTTTCTTGCACCAGAAGGAGGCCCGTACTACTTCCTTCCTTGGGTGTCAGCTCTGACAAATCTCGAAGCTTTCAAACTTGTTCAGCGGTCCAGCGGAGAGCACAACATCGACGTCATGGGGGCTCTATATCCTCATAATTATCCGAGGCTTCTTTGGCTGCACCTTGAAAATGTTATAACGGACTGGACTGCGCTAAAGAAATTCCTTTTCGGACATCGCCACAATCTGACCTACCTCAAGGTGTTGAATCCTGATTGCAAACCATCAGTCTGGTCTCGGATGCGTGCGCAACTTGAAGACAGCAGTGTGTTCGCAAAGCTTCAAGGCGGAATTTGCGATCTCTGAATTCCTTTGGTGGTAGCCCGAAGAGTCGAAAATCCGGGGTAAAGGCGGTTATGAGAAGGTCGTGTCAGTATTCAGCTCGAGCATCGAAGAGATGGGTATGCACGCAGCTTGTTTAAATCTAAGCCATGCGGTCGAGGGTATGTCCGTACTGTTGCCGGCTTTGACAAATCTGATCGTCAGTCTCTTTCATCATAGACTGGGAATATGCCAGCACCATGCCTTATCTCGGTGTGATATTGCGATCCTGTGCCTCTATGCCATTTCTCCCTAGTGAGAAGAATTGAGCCGGCGATGACCTAGTGCGAGATCGCTACACCCACTACTACAGTCGCTGATAGATTCATAACAAGGCACTCTTCCTACCAGCTCTTGCACATTGGCCGCTGGTGAAAAATAAAGCCTCTCATAAGAGATGGCTTAGCAGCGTGAGGTGGTTCAATGAAACAGAGTGGTGTGATGCCAGCGCCTCCTGCCAGGTTTGCTTCTGGATCAGTGAATCTCGGATATGAGAGCGAACTGCGGCGACCGTTGAGAAAGGAAATCTCTCATCTACTCACAATCTCCGTGTCAAGAAGCCATGTCAGTATGTAATTTCTTTCTAGCTGAGCTTCGTCGCTTTCTTCACATCTACCTGAGTATGACTAGGTAGACGAACTGGAGAGTAGTCACAATTTCGACAGCGAAGACTGCCGCTGACTTAATAGTGAAAGAAGTTGGTGACAGCAGTGTTACGCCGCCAGACTTTGGTGCTGCCTTTGGAGGTATGTCAATAGCGGGAATGGGCGAGGTAGCCGTTGTAAGCGTGACCCAAATTTCCAAAGATTTCTTGTTGCTCTTTCGCTCTACCGGCAGCATTTAGCCAGCACTATCCAGATCCTCAAGGATAAAGGTGCGGCTCCTTATCGTGTCAGCGTTACCGTTATTCTCGTCGTTATCGAAGCCAACGTAATGTATCTGGGCGGGACTTGGATTTAACGTAAGTTCCGACGTCAATATATACCACTCTGAACAATAGTGACACTGACACTATCTCTATCTGGAACGAAGATAACGTAATATCAGAAGATTATAAGACATATATAGAAATCTCGAGTCTGTCTTTCGATATCAACCTCATTTGTTTCTGAATCTGCAGATTCGGTGCTGGCCTCATGCATACGCAGTACTATGTTTCGTTTTTGCCGTGTTTGTTGAGCCACAGTCCCACCTCGAGAGCCAGCTTGCTCGGTTGATCATACTGAACCAGATGCCCTGCTTCTTCAATCGTGACCAGCTGCTCCGCATTCAGTGCCTTCTTCAACCTTTGAGCTGTTTCAACTGATATCCAAGCATCATCTTGCCCCCAAATAATCTTAGTCGGTGCCAGACCTCCGACACGAGCATACTGCTTCTCAAGCACACCAGTATCCCGGTTATGAGCTTGCACCATTTCCTTCCGGAACCTCGCGGACCCTTGCATTCCACCCGCAAGCCAAGGGGCGCTTAGCGTATCCTCGATCTCCTTGGGCATTGGTTTGCATGCCGCACTTCTCACATAGGCTCGCACAAGGCCTTCAACGAAGTTCGCCGGGATTGCGGTGAAGACAAGCTCGTTCTCGGCGACGAGTTTGAAAAATGGCAACCCAAAAGGACCGATCGCCACAACATCGATGAGACACAAACTCGCAAATTTGATACTATGATCCAGAAGCAGGCGTAAGGAGACCAGGCCGCCGTTGTCGTGGGCCAACACGTGAGGTGGACTTGCCATGTCCTAATGTTTGAAAAGAGCAGCGCTCGCTTCGGCACGAAGGACGAGAGACCCATCTAGGTCCACTTTGTCGTGATCCTCTGCATTCACCAAGCGGCGCGGTGGAGGTGAAATGCCAAAACCTGGATGGTCATACAGATAGATACTATAGTGCGTGCAAAGACTTGTCGCGAGATCCTGCCACACAGTGCTGCTCCACGGCGTACCGTGTATAAAGACAAGAGCCGGTGAGGTAGCCTGGCCAAGACGTGTCCATCGAATGCAATATTCATGAGTCGTGGTTTTATGGATGAAGGTTTGGTCGAGATTATACCCGTGCACCATCATTGCAAATCAACGTTACAGCGTGATTACCAGACTCACCAACGACGGGTCAGAGACTGTGGCATTGACAGAGTACCGTATGAATGGCGTTAATTTACGCGCTTAAATCGCGTAATTGATGCTCGTCCATCACTATTCTAGTTAGGCTTTACGCTATTAAAGTAGGCCTGATTCGGACTACTCTAGCCTGAAGGAACTCCTCCGTAGAACCTAATCTCTATCAAAACCTACTTACGATGTTCCGCACCACCATTCGAAGAAATCTTTTGATGTTCATCTATCATAGTGCGCAGTGCACCGCGCAGTGTGTTGATATACTGATAGATCAGTGACTCATTGAATATCCACCGTATATAGATAGGTAGTCCAGACCCTACCATCCACTACGCTGGATCCTTCATCAATCATTCCAAGCTCTTCATCCTTCGCCTGCACCTCGAAGCGCCACCTAACCTTGTTCTATACCCTGGCAAGCTGGATTGCTCTGAGCTGCGCCAGCAGCTTTTGAATCACCGACCCGCCGCCTTGCTGCCCATCTACTTCAGGATATACTCCACAGTCTCAGACTCGTCAAATTCGGCGTGCAGGTTTGGGCCAGAGGTTATTCGCCTTGTTGTGCCCCACCGCGTAACGGACCGGACCGCAATTAGGCCAAAGACATTTCCCGCTCCAAGAGCCATGGTGAATGCATGAAAGAACTTTTCATGAATGGTCATTGCTCTTTCGCTCTCTCAGCAGCAATTGACCGGTAATTATCCCGGAGCTGAGCATATGATAAAGAGCACATCAAGTTTGGCCCCTTCTCTTGATCTTCGCTTCAACACTGCTTTCACGCCTGGTGCAGCTCTACATCTCTGCTGTATGCTGGCAGCGAGACTTTCCTGAGCCTATCATTCATGACCCTGAGTCTTGATCTTAAGGAACGGAACGAGAAGCAGGCTGATGAAGCTCATTGCCGTGGCAAACCAAAAGAGCGCAGCGTATGGCTCGTATGGATCATGCGCGTAGTAGCCAGTCGTCGCAGGTTTCTTGGAAACACTTGCGAAAATCGCCGCGCAGGCACCGAGACCGATTGTAACTGCGAGCTTGATGGTTGTTTGGAAAACGGAGCTGGCTATGGATTGTTGCGACTTAGGCAAGGAGGATACGACGTACATCTATGACATACCAATTCAGCAATGCGGCGGGACCTAGCTGGGGTGATCTCGTACTCACATTGACTACATTAAATTGCAAATCGGTTCCGACCACAACAATAGCCAGAGCTGGAAATGTAAACGCCCAATACGAGGCACCCGAGCGCTGTACCGCAACGAGGAGGAATGACACGGTGAATGCAGCAGCGCCTAGGCCCATCAACAGTTTGTTGGAAACCCGGTGTAATAGTCGTCCGGCGATGAACTAAAACGGTTCGTTAATATCAATGACCGGCGTTGCTCAGACTTGGGAGCTTACATTTACAACTACTCCGCTGACAGCCGTAGGTAGTAAGCACACTGCCGTCATCAAAGCGGAGTACCCGAATAGCTCCTGGAGATACAAGGCGGAAAAGAAGAACAAGGCCGCAAATGAGAGAAAGCCGAGCAACAAGATTGTGAGAAGCTGGATAAAATCAACACTATCATCTTCTCACAGGGCAAAGCTGACGTACAAGAGAGAACTCCTTATCGCGCCAGATCGTCATCGGCAGAAGCGGATATGAAAAGTGGACCTCCCACCAAACGAAGGCGGCAATCATCAGGAGACCCAGCATGATGAACACAAGAACGTATGGGGTTCTCCAGCCTTGCGGTGCATCAGGACCAACACTGGAAGAAATCTGAGTGAGCGTGTGTGGGCTCTGGATTGAGAGAAGCTTCCTTACCTGATACCAGCTGCGAAGAGACCGATGCCGCCAACCGTCAACGCTGCACCAAGAATATCGAACTGCTTCAGCGACTCTAATGACAGAGGGAGCTTCTCGCTGTCGTCCACAGGGACTGTGAAGCAGGCAGCAATAGCAACGACCAGGTAAATTATGGCAAGAAGCCAGAACGATGCGGGCCATCCGAAGAATTGCGTCGCGATACCGGAGAATATGGAGCTAAACACAAAGCCAAGATGATTGCCTGAGGTGAAGCAAGCGAATGCGTAATTCTTCCTCTTGGATGGTTTGTCGTAGATGCTACCCAGGATGCCTTGGGCAGAAGGTATGGTTGACGCGGACGTCAGACCCATGACTCCGTTCAGGACGTCCATAGTAAGCGCATCGCGCGAGAAACCCGTCCCCAGTGCGAGGACAGCGAAAACGAATAGACTTGTGAGCAATATACCTCTTCGACCGAACATATCTGCAACCTTGCCAAAGAAGAGCAGGAACGAGCCGCAAGTTAAGCTGTTCCACTTAGTCCTTTGAAAGCCGGGGGGAAACAGCCAGAAGGACTCACGCCGAGGAAGCTGTCATCCAAGTCAATTGTGAAGTGGTCATGTTAAGGTCCCTTTTGATGAACGAGGATACGACAAGAGTGCTTCCTTGAAGAAAGCTTGGCATAGCTACGCTCATCGTCGCCGTGAAGATGAACAAAATCTCCTGCGCTCTCGAGCGGAAGATTGCTGGACGAGCACTGGGCCTAGAAGGCTCATCTTCAAGGGCAATAGTGGTATCGTCTTCCGTATGATTTTGCCTTTCGGCATCTTCAGGTGCTGGCACTACTGCTGATAGATTCATTGAAGCCATAGTTGTTGAGAGTCGTGACGCCTCATAATAAAAATCCAATGGCTATCGCTGAGGAGCCAGCTCCATCTATTCGCAAATTTGTTGGTAAAGGTCCTAAGTATGAGGGAAAGATAATAAAGTAAAGGAGTGTTGAGAATAAAATAGATGCTGGTTGCGAACCCATAGTCATCTATGAGTAATGTCGCGGTAGCCGACGGTAGCCGACGGTAGCCGATGTCCGCCGACGTCTTCGAAATCTGGTAAAAGAAATCAGCGAGATCTGTGCACCACAACATGGTGCATACTTGTGGACTCTGACAATTGGGTACCGGCCGATGCATCGACAGAGTGCGCCACATTCCAAGCGGATCTCGCTCGAATTTGACCGAAATTTTTGGCGATATACGGTCACAATCGGTGATCTTCCTGTATCGTGATTAAATACCTGGATTCGACGTGTTCTTATATAACCTAGACGGAAATCTCCAGTTACTGTAGATAGAAACAGAAAGACTGTCCTCCCTGTTCCCGTGTTATTTGATTCATCGTCAGGGAATCAGGGGCATTACCACTTCCCCTCTCCAACGGCACCCAACTTGGAGCTCAAGAGAATAACACGACTATACAACTTCAACGTATGGTATCCATGTCTGTCCTGCAAAGGGCTTTGGAACAAGCATGGTAGACTCATTGACACAATCGAAGAGCGCCGCGTAGATTAACAGGCTCGAAGCCTGGGGTGACTGAGAGAGATGACTACGATTTCGGGACACATCTAGACGGAATAGCAGGCATCGTCATTCACTCGCGAGGAATCAATGTGAGGATGATGTGGCCCCATGCAGTAAATATTGACTTTGCGTGTGTGTCTTGCGATATAAACAAGGACTTTCGTACCATGGCCGAACACAAAGAGTGACTTGCCGTCGCTATATCCCTCAAATAGCAGATAAATCATGCACCTACTTGACCTTTTGATCTCCTTTACTCTACCATCATAAACCCCGGAAATGGTGGCTCGTATCTAAGCCGGCGTGATGGCGATGTTATCAAGTCTGACAATAGCACTCGGTTGACCAATCACAAATTCGAATCGCAAGTTCGTCGGGTTCGCCGTTGCCGTAAAGCTGATGGAGGTATGATAGAATTTGCCCACAGCAGCCTGCCCGTAATCACACGCATCGAAAGTGGATACGGCCTGATGGTTCAACATGATGCCCACGAAGCCAAAGGTAGTCGTACAGGAACTGAAGTACACACCGAAGGACAAAGTGTAGGCCGCGCCGACCGTAAGTCCACTGACGTCCTGACTTAGGCTGGCCACATCAGTGCTGGATTGCGGCTCTCCATGTTCCAAGAATTGATAGGCGGTTGGAGAGTTGTCGCCGGCGGTCAAGGAGTGATAAGTGTTCGTTTCGTCTGTGGCAACCCAATGGTCAAGGCCACCGCACTCGAAGCCGCCATTCTGGACCAGGTTATTGGGGGGTGTGGGCGTGCAGGTTGGGGGAGGATTGGTCTGAGTGGGCTGGCACGAACACGCAGAGCTGTATCGTGCAGTTGTAGTGCCGCAGCCGCCTGTTGCACGTGTCGGGAATCCGGTCGTTGCGGTGTTGTATGTCTTGGTGTAAGTGGCACAGAAGGCGGAGGCCGATGAGAGGGCGGCCGGGGTCCCGGTGGGGAATAGGGCGCGAAGGCAGCTACACAGACTGGTCAGTATACGCCTTGCCTGTATAGAGTCACGCTCTTAACAGATACATCGCGGTCAATACGTACTTATCTGCGTTGCATCCCGGGTTGTTCGCTGTAGCACCACTAATGAGCAAGCAAAGTCCAAGGCTGAGCTCGACGGCAGAGACCGAGAGCTTCATCTTGCGAGGGGGGTAGCGTTCAAGAAATCGCAGGGATACAAGTTCAGTATCAAGTAGAGCTGCGATGTGCAGGATATGATGTTTGAACAGGTAGCACATAAGTCATGACAGGCAGAGTTCTTATACTGCGAAAATTCCCCAGCCTGCTTGACCTTGAGGAGTCCATGTGTCCACCCTCCTTGACGATGGAAGCCATGCAGGAGTCGAATGTCAAAGTCAAAGAAATATCGAAAGATGGCTTGGCATCTCAAACACGAGGTTGAGGTTCGCCAATTACGGTAAAGAGAACCGAATGGTCGCCCCGGTCTAGACGGCGAGGACAACCAAGGCCTTGGCCAAGATGATACTGTGACTAATATGTAGAGCGCAGGCCATGCTCGACTCTAGGCGCATCAAAGAGGCGTTGAAGTGGCACCGTATTCGCGTAATTTGAACGTGGTTTGCCTCAGTCCCGCGATCACTTGCGTTCAGTATGAGTCAGCCAAGCACGAATGCCAAGAGTCATGTGATTTATTGGTTTCTCTTCAACAAATGCCGCTCGATCAGCCAAGAGACGGGACCCTCTCAATCACTCAGTTCAATCCCCCAAATATCGACTCTCCTCGTCCTACTACTCATCTCCAATCTAATCGCCGCTTTACCTGCCGCCCTGCCTGGCCGAGCATCACCGACCTTCCGCCCCTGCGCACCCGAATCACCAAAAGCCCGCTCCCAATAGATACCGGCAACCTTTCAAGGTTCGATCGCCTTTCTATTGTTGAGACTGTTATGACATATTGTCAAGCAACGGTAGATCCACTCCAAGACATTCTGGGTCCGTTGCATTTGATGTCAATCTGCGTACGCGGAATATGTCAAGCAGGTCGTGACGAAGCATGAAGGTTTTACACGAGTGTCAAGACGAACAGGGTCTAAACGACGTATGGACTATTTGTGTGCATTTGAACATGATCTGGGAGCTTCCATTGGTAGAAAGCGAACGTGAAGAGGAGGGAAGCTGAAGTAGGTGGAAATTGATCTGCGATACGAGGAGAAACGCCCGGCTGAGCGTTCATCTGAGTAAAATCTTGAAGGCTGCTAGTCTCCGCCAAACAGCTTCTAGACCCATAGAGTCTGCACATATTCCTAATATGTAATAGCACGGATTCAAGTCGAGCAAGCCAGTAAAGTAACGGCCATGTGCTGGGCTACCATGCCTGAAATAGCCCTGTCTTCCTTAAGGCGGTTGGAGCACAAGCGTCATAATCGTCAGTATCGCCCGAGAAATCACGGCTCCATTTCATACATTGGCACCAGTAGCTTCTTGATGGCATAGCAGTCGTCACAAAAACCCTCCCCTTGTTGCTTTCTGAGGATCCTCGGACTATTTTACTGGGATACTCTTGTTTTCGTGGCGCTCTGGCATCGGGTCATCACTGAATATTCGGTTCATCGCTATTTCCCTAATTTATTTTTTCAAAATGCAATCTATTTGTTCTTCGTCCAGCTACTCCTTATCATTAGCACTCCGCCAACGCTTTAAATGACTACCCAGGGAGGAAGGACATATTTCAGAATCCGGTGATGTTCCGATATGAAATGACGTTTGTCCTTCGATGAAGAGCCTAACGAAAGCTTTAGACCGGACAGCTTAATGTCAGCTTAGAGTATGCCAATACGAAAGCGTGGCTGATGTCTCCTATTATTGAAAGCTCTGATGGTCTAGCAGATTGCTAAGGCGTCTTACAACAATGACAACAGGGTCACAAAGGGAAAATATTGACTAGAGAAGACCATGAGAGAGTTAATTTTATTCAATCTTAAGCAGCAACTCCGGACACATCAAGGTACGCCTCTGTATCACTCATAAAGGAATATTTGAGGTTGCATAGCTTGTGCAGGATTTAGGTGCAAATTGTTAATGCCTGTCTGAGAGCTTACAGAGGACTGCCTGATCGAGAGGTACTTCCTATTCTAGAATCTTTGATTTCCGTCCTCTACCCAGCTAAGTCCTTCCGAATCTCCCCTTGATTGCGCCAAATGGTTTTCGCATCCGGCCTGTGTCTGTTGTGGATACTCGGAAGAGCAGCAAAGGAAGGCGGATTGATGCTAGGCGAGCCCCGGGTACCTCCCTCGAAATGGAAGGACCGGCCCCAGGACATGGTCTCTCATCAATGTCTATTGACATCAACATGATCAAAACACCAGAATATATACACGAACCATTCCTCTACAATCTAACAGCGGGAATGGCTTAGTGGTTCGCCCACGGCCCTCCCAAAAACCCCAATGAAGCCTGAACTCTGGCCTCTGCACCGCTGACACATGTGTATACCAGGAGGGGTTTGGTAACGGCCCTATGGGGACGTGAGCTTTTTGCTGGTCCAGGGTTCAAATCCGCTTGGTTGCTGTTGCTTTTTTGGCATTTTTCGTTTCTTGGTTTGTTTTGATTCTCTAGCGTTTTCAAGCGCGATAATAAACAACCACTCAGACGCGATACCTCCGGAGTAAATGCAGAGTAAAGGTTACATTGGTAACGTGGCACAGTTCACGAGGTCTGAAGGTGAGGCAATTAGTGCATTTTATCCTCTTTCGGCTCTTTTTCAGATTCTTCCTTCACATCTTACAGCCGTTGGTGTAGAGGTAAATACTGCCGAAATGGCCCAAAATTGTTAAGATACCTATCCCAGAATCTGCAGGCTTAGTTCGAACCAGCCCGAGACCAATAAAGCTCCAGTCACGGCTTATACAGCTATGCGTATCGAGCATACGGGTAGGCTAACTACGCTGACTTGGAGATGTCTACCGCTGGGCTACCGCTGTATTGATGCATATGTCAACGCAGCATCCACGAAACAGACCATGGACGAACGATAGTCTTGAATTCCAGTCTCCCAGCAGCTGTTGATTCGGTCACTCCATACTGACCTTGGTGGCTGATTGAGAAAAGCGAATGACTGGTAATCCTAGTCGGCACGCGACATTTGTACAGGCCAAGAGGTCTAAGCGCGTACGCTGATAATGTTTATTTGCAAAGCTTTCTTCAACAGAAGCCGTCAGTCAGGTGGCTATCGTTGACGCATAAGCAATTTAATCGTATATCTCATTGTTGCTTACAGCATACACTTACATCGGTTGGAGGGATTTGGAAGTTCTTTTCGATTGCATCATATTTGTCATCTACCATTCTATGTATTCTGTGAGGACCATGTCCTTGGAACCGAGTCTTGAATTTCTTATCACACGAGCAGTATTTTACGATTTTTGGATGCATTGCGACTATCCCAGCTCCTCACCATATCTCTTCGTAAATCTTTTCGACTTTTTTCCTCTCGACAATAGCTGTTCATATAAAATTTCTCTCTACCAGCACCATCTGGCAGCCGAGGACGCATTTCTCTTTCATCACACAACAACATGCACTCCACTGACCTCATGTCCAAAAATGCCAGGGTAACTCAACATACGTGCTGAATTATCGCTGCCAGCCATGGAGTTCCGTCGATGAACTGCACTGCCCTAATTAGACCCTTTCAGAGAGCCAAAACCTGACGAACCATAGAGCTGCAACCAAAACCACTCTCTGCGCCATCTCGCAGTCTCATATCTCTATCCCAAAGAGTGGACCAAACGGTGAATGGCGTGTATGACTTCCACCCTCAAATTCGTATGAGCGTAGCACAGGAGCAAGGATAAATGGTCATGGTCCACCGGATCGGGATAGAACTCCAAAGGCATATCGAGGTCGGGCTCACCCAACAAGTTGGGGAAGAGTGCTTTCTCCAACAGCGGCTTTTCTGTTTTGGTCGATGAGTCGTCCAGCAATAACGGGAGTGGCATCTTCCACCCTTGGCAGAAGTAGTGTGCATTGAATGGGAACAGGAGTCGAGATATGGGAGATGTTGGAAGGGGGGGTTTAAGGGGGGAGGACTGATTAAGTGAGAGAAGGGGATGCTGACTCTAGGAGATTGGAGGGGCGGGGGATGGCGGTTGCAAGGGCAGGGCAGGGGAGAGGGGGGGGGGGTGGAGGTTTACAGGGCTGGAGATGTGGATGGGGATGGATGACGGCAAAGATGGGGATGGGCAACAGGCAGAACGGGGATGGATCACGGAGGATGGGGATGGGCAATCGAAGGGCAGACAGCGGTGGCGCACCTCCGACGGGCACTGCCTGCAAAAGACATTTCCAATGGTTTTACCTACGCTGGGTACGATAGGCTGATGCAGATGCACTGATGCTGACGCATGGCTACAGAGGCATGTGTCTTGTTCGTTCCTAATACCTAACGCGTGGGAAGAGGGATCGAAGATGGCGCTGGATAGAGATTTATGAATGCACCATGCCCCTCACAGGGGAATTGGGCAAGGGGCGAGTAGTGGTTTACTCTAGTAGACGCAACCTACCAGGGCTGATGCCGCGGGAGGTGTGGTGTCGAGCTTGGGCGCTCTTCAAATTCACGTCCGGGATCTGCAAAGGCATTGACTATTTTGTTGACTGATTGGATAGTGAAGTAAGTACTGCAGGCAAAGTAAAGAACCACCAGCTCGGTCTATGGCATAGAGAAAGCACCCAACAGCGTGCTCGGTACTTGAGCCATACCGGAAGAATGTGAGAAGAGCAAACCACCGTAGCTGAATCAGCCCACTAGGAGAGCACCTCGCTCAGAGGCAGAGGTGACCTGATGGCAGACAATAAGCCATCTAGAGAATGTCAGTCCACAGAGTCAGAAAGGCACCTCCCCCAGTCTCGGTGCACCGCCCTCCCAGTCAAGGCGCTCGTAGTACTTGAACACCAGCTCATACCCCTCCAGATCATGCACGATACGATCGACCCTCCTATACCCCCTCACAATCTCCATCTTCGCCGCACTGCGTCTCTTGGCCTGCTTCTCCTCCATCTTGAGCCCCTCATCCAGATCATCCTCCATCGGTGACTTAGCCTCGAAAAGTGTGACCGAGAACCTCCCGGGCTTGAAGATGCTGACGATCTGCTCAATCAAATTTGCTGTCTCCCGCCCCGTCTGCTTGCTGGGGACGTTGGTCTCGAAGCTGGCGTACGAGCAGTGCGGCTCGGGCGTGACGTGCACGGTGAAATAGTGCGTGGCGTTTGGGCCGGAGTGGGCCGGGATGACGCCGTTGGCGGAGAAGCCGCAGGGCGTGAAGAGGTAGGCGTCGATGCGGGCGTCAGGGTAGTTGGCGACGGGGTAGAGCTCGGCTAGACCGCAGGTTTCGGAGATGACGGTCCCAAGGGCGTGGCCTTCTGTGGAGAGCTCCTCCGGTAGGTTGAGACCTTCGGATTTTGTGTAGGAGAAGTCCGCCGTGTCGGACGAAGTATTGCTGAAGATGTCAAGGGTGTCGTCGGAGTCCAGAGTATCAAGCCTTCCGATGACGCTTCCGGGTAAGCTGCCTGCAATATTACCAAGGTGCTCCTGCGCATCGAGGCGGGCATCGTGGGCTTTTTGGCGATAGAGACCTTCCGCGACCCCAGTCGCGTGGTCTAAATAGAATTGCTTAGCGTTTTCGGAGTCCAAGTCCGTCATCAGCACTTCCAGAGTCTCGTCTCCTTCATCGTTTTCTATTCCACCACAGTTGGTAATTGCAGCCCTAGAGGCCGAAAGATCCAATAGCTTGGTCTCCGTCTCACGCCGCTCTGGCGTAGCAGGTGGGGTCAAGATAGTGTTAGGCTCAGTGAGATACAAGTACCAGTGTTCGCCATTCATCTTCCCAATCAGGTAAGCACTGCCGCCGAGGAAGAGCTTGTCGAGAGACTTGACCTCATCCCTCCAGCTACGGTGGGGTCCGACCTGCTTGTCCGGAAAGAGAAAGTTCTTACGGCTGTAGAAGACCCGGTACGGAATGGCAGTGGTTGCGGTCCCGAGGAATGCATTCCCAAGGACATGGGGAAATCCCGCAGCCAAAGCTGCAATCTCCAGTATTTTCGGTAGCCCTCTCAGCAAGGTCGTAATGCCGCATGTCTTCAGGATCAGCTTATGAGGGAACACGAACATGCTCGATTCCGAGAGCAAATACGCGTCAACATCCTCGGACTCTACGACAGAGAGAACCTTGCAATTGACAAGATCCAGCATGGTCGTCCATGTCTCGGAAGATACGATCTTCAACCCTGCGGGGGCAGTGGCCGCTGGCAGCGACGCTGGAGAGGCGCTGAACCATACCTCTAGGAGCTTCTCTGGTCCTTCGAAAGAATTCGTGGAGTCAAGGTCGATGGTGACATCCCGATTGATAGTCAGGTGGGGCGTCCCACTAAAAGAGGACGGTGATGCTGTGTAATTCTTTGGAATTTCAGTATTGACCATCTCCGTCCTAGATCCTAGATATGACAGTCTTTCCTGCTGCTTGCAATATTTCCCTCTTTCCTCGGCTTATGAAGGGTGCTTGGGCGCGAGCTGTTAAGCCTGATGCTGACCGTGTGGCTTAATCTTTTGCCGCGAAATGAACAGACACAGTACCGATCGAGGTACAGCTTACGGGCTCGGTCTAGTTGGTAGCCTTGGAGAGCACACCCCTTCAGCCTATGCGAATAGTTGCAGTGCTCGCTTGAGAAGAGAGGGCCCACGATGAGTGGGTGGCGGTGGAGGCTGGCTTTTGCCAGCAGCAGTGTAGCTTATTCTGGGGGAGGTTTTCGAGGGTCGTTAGGGAGGCCGGGCGGACAGGGGCACGAAGAACTCCTTGAAGCGCGGAATGTTGACTATATGTAGAGTCGTCGCAACTGAAGATTTCGATACCTGGCAAGGATAAGGTATCGAATTCGGTGGACGAGTAGATTTGCTTCTGCTAAGTGAATCTGATAGTAGGGTGCAGAGCACTCCCAAAATAGGCAGCGAATGTTATCTGGGTCTAAAGGACGTATGATTAGCAAGAGTCTGAATGTGAAGTGTTGGAGGTACTGTGTGGGGATGAGTGTCAGGCTCACTTTGCGGGCTTGGAAAGAAATCGCAATAGGTCTTTGTTGGACATGGAGGATTTGTGATCGAGACTTCTAGCAAAGCGAAGAACCTTGAGGTTCTTTCATGTGAATGCTTGTAAGTTGCGTGGGAACGGGCTCTTGTTGCAAGCGAAAAGTGAATGTGAAGATCAATCTCATCATTTGCGCATCTGCGGCAAATTAGCGCTTTCACAACGGTTGTCGCCCCTTGACCTTAGTTTTAGATTCTCGATCTTATTACCTAAATATGTATGCAGATTACCTGAGAGCTCAAAACACATTAATTATTTACAATTCTCATTATCTAAAGTCTAAATACAATAATATACGCTAAAATCTAATATTGCAAAATCGACTTTGTTATCAAATTCAAAGCTCTTAATCTTCTTTATAATTATTGAATTCTCGTCGTTGTTGTCGAAAAGACTACTTGTACTACTAGAACAATATAGCAATAACAACAACGTATTCAAAGTCATTATAATTTATTTAATTTTTCTTGTTTAAAGACAAGATCTTTTCGACAATTTTGTTCGTTAATAGTTCGCAATTTTCTCGAATATTAAAAGCAACATTTATAAATATATCTAGACAAATTGACACTATATTGTAAAGAAAAATAAAGCGTTAACATATTTAATATTATGATATTACGTTTTTTTGAAGCAAGAGTTAATTAGTTGAAAGAAAGAACAATTTATAAGTTTTTAAAGCAAACAACTTTGCATTGTCTAACAAACGAATATAATTAATTACACATCAAAGCAATTAATATTCTTCGACAAGTTCTTGTTCAAATTGACGACAAAATAACGATGTATAATATACGAATTTATTGAAACAAATATTAAATAACATTAGAACATTAGAAGAGATAATATATATAACGTATTGTTTGTCTATATCGTAAACGACTATTTATTGTACATTAATATTAAGTAGACTGGTCGCGCTAACCCGGAAATGTCACGTGCAAATGCCAAGACCTAGGTCAAAAAAAATTCGAGGAATCGAATCGCTCAAAGTAGTTTAGTCGATTACTATAAGTAGTTTAGCGCGCTTCGCGCTAAACTAATTTGAGCGATTCGATTCCAAAAAATCGTCGCGACCCGGTCTTGGCGCCGGGTCGAGCCAGAGGGGTGATATCATAACCTGGCCCGACGGTTAGTCTAATATTAAGAAGAGCTATTACAATAACAAGAAGCTCTATTAATAAATTATTAACAAATTTCTATTCTATTGCAACGTCTATTTAGAGTCGCGAAGTATAATTTGCTTAAATAACGTCTCTATTTATATAAATGCTCGCATATAATAAACAATCAAAGCAAAAAAAAATTTAATTTGTTATTTATCTTCGTATTTATCGAATTGCAATTTTATTAAACTTATATTTAACGTTCTTAAGATTTAAATGCAACGATATTAAAAAAGGTTGCGATTTTAATTTTAAAATAACTTCGAGAACTTTTTGCGATACATTGTTAACGTATTCGAATATAATAGATTTACGAAAAAGTATTATAGATATGCATATAATAAGTAATATAAATTTGAGAATAATTACAAGATTTTACAAAAAGATCTAAATGCTTAATTAAGACAAAGACAATAATATCGAAAAAATATATTAAATTGCGTGTAAAATAAACGTCAAATTATATATATTTTTGCTCTATTAATAGATAAAACAACACAATTTAAGAATGCAAACAATATTTAAACTAGCACTTAATATAACAATGCAATAGATCTTTTTATCGATCAATATATATTCTTTCTTGCATGTCAAATAAGATAAAATTTATTTTTACATTAAAATAATTGCAAAATCTATGCTCTTCTTGTGTTGCTAGTAAAGATAATATTTTAGTAGATTTATATTTCGAATTAGCATCTCTTTTTTCGTAAATACTGTCGCAATTAATGCGTTTATATAAATCTACTAATTACAACAATATTTATGTTTTTGTCTATATAGATAAGCAATACGTCGTCGATTCAACTTTATTAGATACTATTGTTTCTATTAATAAATACTATAAATTTCTTAAGATTTGCACGAGAACAAAATTCTTTTTAGATAATAAGCAAAATTAATTCTTGCAAAATGTAAGAGATACAAATATATGAAATATATCTATTTAATTAGTATTTATTTCTAATAATTCGATAGTTAGTAAATACATTTAATAACAACATTAAGTATATCAACTAATTATTAGATTGTTTTTATTATTGTAGATGTTCTTTAAACAAGCAATACGTCGACAATTCGAAATTGTTAGATATTATTAATTTAATTAATATAATGCTATAGATATCTTAATATTTGTATCGAGACAAAACGTATTTTAAATAATAAGCGAGAATAGTTCTTGCAAAATATAAGAGATATAAGAATTGCAAATTGAATTGCTATCTATTTATTCTTGTCTTGTATACAAAGATAAAGTTCACATTTATATCAAAAATTAGATTAATCGCATCGATTCGAGAAATCGACTTCGATTCAAGAAATCGATTTAAATCTTGATGATTCAATTCGAATCAAATCGAAAGTCTTGACAATTCGATTTCTAAAATTGAAATCGACCATTTGATTCAATTTTAAACTTAAAATCTAAAATTAAATCGAAAAATCGAATCGAATTATCAAGACTTAATATTAGTATAAAGAAATTCTAAAATAAATAGTAGAAATTCATATTCTATTTTATAACTTTTCGATATAAGATTATTTAGTAATGCATTATAATAATGCATTCAAGTTATCTAAATAATTAAAGTCAAATTATTAACTTAACTTTTTTAATTAAAGAGTTCGACAATCTTGTTTTGCATAATCTTGTTAAAGATTGTAAAAAAAAAATATATATATATATTTCGAAAAGAATTTGAACTTTCGATCTTTCAATTCGCGATAACAATAACACAATATCTACCATAAAATCAATAAAAATATAGTAATTTTCTTGATAATATTATTATAAATGTTGTGTTACCATTATTGAAAGTTGAAACGCTCTACTATTAAGTTATCGAGATTTCGCATTTAAGTATATTTTATTTAAAAATATATAGAGAACTAATAACTCTAAAACAATAGCATAATTCTTAAAAAATTAAATACATTATTCGAAAAATCGACTTGAATTGTCAAGACATTAGTTTTATTATAAATTATAATTAATTTGTTTAAAATTTTAATTGTACATTTTAAATTTAATAATATAATATAATAATGCAATTTAATAATATAATATAATAATGCAATATAATAATGCAATGTAATAATGCATTATAATATTAATTTGTAATAATAAGTTCTCTAAGCTAAATACATAAAATCATTAATTCAAAATCTTAATAATCTTGTTTGTTATATTATTATTTTAAATAGTTTAATTTAAGTCGCTTTTAATCTTGTTATTATTTTTGTTATCGCAATCTTAATTTTTATTGTTCGCATTTTTCTCTTCGTTATTATTATTAACATTAGTAGCTTTATAGTAATTATAATTTAACGTTTTAGCATTTTCTTAAATTGTATGTCGAATTTCTTGATTATAATTATTCTTTTTAACAATATTGTTAGAATTCTTTATCTTGACATTAATAAAATTAGAAGTTTTTCTCTTTTTCGCGTTTTTTGATAACGCGAATTCTTCAACAAAGTTGCTATACAAATTAAAAGAATTGACGTTATTAACTCTTTTCAAGTTATTTAAATTATCATAATAAATAACTTGTTGTTAAATAATCTTTACAATTAATTTTATAAATGTCAAGAAACTTTTATTAATATTAAATTTGTTGTTAATGCTTAATTGCAATATTAATTAAGTTAAGTGTAAAAAACAAATAATGCATTTAAATAATGCATACATTTTAAGAAAAAAACATTATTATTACATATGTATTTTTACGTATTGCTTGCGTTTTTTAAGTAATTCTAAGTCGCTTTGTTTTTTTAATTGCAAATTTCTTTTTTGCTTTTCGTCTAAATTAATTTTTAAAACATTGTGTTGTTAAGTTGTTAACATTGTGTGTTTTATTGCATTACTTAAATGCATTATTATAAATATCTTGATTAATTTGATGTTTATTAATCTTATTTTTAATATTGTTCTTTATAACCTTACAATTCAATTAAGAAACTTTTATTTAAATAAACGTTTTACGCAATTTCTTGACGCGAATCGAGATAATCTTGCGATCGTTGCTTTGTTTTCGATATAACTTTTTATTATTATTATTTTATTCTTGCGTGCGATTGCGACTTGCCATGCTTTTTGAATTAGTTAATAGTAATTTCATTGTTTGTGCGATTTCTTAACTTAGTTCACTAGTAATGTATATAGATAATGCAATCGTACACTAGATTATAAGTATATCTTAATATTTAATAAAATGTTATAAGATTTAGAATATAGAAGAGTTTTAAAGATCGATAAAATTATAGATAAAATGTTAAGAAATAATTTTACAAATCGAATTAAAAATCATATGCGTTAGAATTAAAATTATCTCTTACTTTTACTTTTATTCACTTTGAACTTTTTACTCAATATAATTATTATTTCTTTATATTAACATTTATTTGATTTTATTAATAAGTAATGCAAGTTTATTTACGTTGATTTCTTTATCGTTTATTTTACGTAATCTTGTCGTTAATTGTTAATTTAAGCTTTTGTTTTTATGCGATTTTTAACCCAATATTTGACGCGTCTTTATTAATAAAAGTTCTTAAAATTATTGCGCTTTTCTTTATAACTTCTTATGTACACATTAATTCATTTTAATTAGTATTATTATTTTCGATAACTTGTACAAAGTAAATAAATAATGCATGCGAATAATGCAATACGTCTTGTTTATAATTAACAAGCTTAATTTGCTAGTTTAAAAGTTCGCTTTGAAGCTCTTTTACAATAAAATAATTTCTCGTAATTAATTTAGACAAAACGAAATAAATAATAATAAAAATAAAAGTGTTAAAGATAAGAATGTTAAAAAAAAGAGTGTTTGTAATGTTAACGTAAACAAAATAATGCGAACAAGTAATATATTTTCAATTAATATATTAATGTTTTGCGATAGAAAGAACGAAAATAAAAGTTTAGAATTGTCGCACTTCGAGAAATCAAAAAATATTAAAAGTTTATCAACTTTTTTATTTTTAAATGCTTATTTTAACATTTGATTTGCGAGATACTATACGACAAGATTTAGAATTATAATTATAAAAAGAACGAATATTAAATTTAGAATTCGATTCTAGACGCACTTTAAGAAGTCGCAAAAGCGTTTATGTGCATTTTCTTCTTTAGTAAGTGCATTATCTTGTTGCATTATTATTGTAATTACAAGATTTAATTAACATTTTACTCTATATAAATTTAAATCTTGCGACAATTTATGTTAAGTGTGTAACAATCTAGCTTAAGAATTATTAATTTATTAAGCGTTTAATAAAGCAATTTGATCTTTTTTAATAGTAGAAATTCTAAAGTAATTTTATGTTTTTTTCTCGAACAATTATAATGTATTCTTTGTACTACTTGTAAGTTAAATCTTCGAGATTTAATTATTAATAACTTTTTTTAGCAATCGAAGTTATTAAATGCATTATCTTTTTGCATTATTACGAATAAAATTTGTTTATTTATATTATAATTGTAAATGCGATGTCTTTAATAATATAATACGTCTATTAATAAATTTGATTTAAAACAATTTTGAACTTTATTCGAAAAAAATTCTCTTCTTTGTTTATTATTTAATTATTATTCTTTTTTTTGCGATATATGTTTTACAATTTGATAACAATTTTCTTTAAGTCTAAATTTATAATATAATTATAGTACTTAATTATTATAATTTGCTCGATTGTTTACAAACTTATTTGAAATCGATTTTATTAATATACTCTTCGAACAAAACTAAAAGTTTGTTCAATATTTATTGATAGCATTAAGCATAAAAGTACATCTAAAATTATTTGCGTTAATTTGAGAAAATTCGAAGCGTTATCTTTTTAATACTCTTAAGTTAAACATTTATTCTATATTGCTAGCGATTAATGATCTAGTGAACACGTTAGTGCCAAGTCCTTGTAGTAGCGACTTGGCGCCATACAAAGTTTTCTTTCTAAGAATTCTCTTCTAGAATTCTCACGAATTAATGTCTCTTTAAACTATAGTTCTACATGTTATGTAGTCTTGTCTTGTGTGCGTCGATGTAGCGACGTCTTATTACACGTTCGTACACAATCTTACAATATTAATTCGTCTTAATTTATAAGAGCGATCGTTCGATAAAATAATTAATACGATACGTAATACAAGACAAAATCTAAATAATAACGACGATGCTATAACGTTTTAGCGATCGAAAAACGAAAGCAATGCGAGAATTTAGCTTGCGTTAAATACGAATTTCAAGATTATATCACAAAAAGAATTTTCGCAAGACGACGACGCTATTTCGTTATTATTGTTCGATGAAAATATTAATTATGAAAAGCTACTCGTTAAGAAGCAAACAAAGAGACGTAGACTTTAAACGAAACGAGATTTTTGTATCGCTTAAGCAAGAAACAAATATCTTGAAAAGTCTCTTTGTTAAAACGAAGTTAAAGCGTCTAATTCGCGTTGCTCTCGCGAAAACAACTTCAATCGCGAAAACGACAAATTGACGCTCAAGAAGCAACGTTTTGTACGATTCATAAAATTGATCAATTTAAATTTATATCATAAAAAAAACTTTAAAAAATGAAAAAATTAAATTCGAAGTGCTAGAAACTTTTTCGAAATTAGTGAAAAATAATTTCTAGAAAAAATCACAAAGATTTGTTGAACTTAGCAATTTCTTCGCGATGCGTCTACGTCGCAATAAAAGAGTTACAAGAACAAAATTAAGAACAAAATTAAAAAATAAGATTAAAAGCAATTTACTAAGTATTTGATTAATCTTATCAAGAATTTAAAGAATTATCGTCTCGCTTTCTTTTAAAAATATAAGAACGTTAAACAATAATTGTCGCAAAGCGTTAACGACTTCGTAATATATTTTAAAACGTTCGAAGCAAATCTTGACAAATATATTGAACGTCAACGACGTAATTATCTCTTGCATAAACTAAGAAAAGATTTTCGAAAAAAAATCAACGACGTAATTTAAATTTTTAAGACGAGAGATACGCTTGTCGCGCTAACGTAGCGCATAAAGAGTACAATATCCTCGAAATTCAAAATATTAAATAAAATTTTTAAGAAAAAATTATTCTTCGAATCTCGCAACTTTAGAGAAAGTTCTTATAGTTAAAGACAAAAAAAAACTATGTTAACGAATAAAACTCGCGACGCCTTTGCGATTGCAAGTCGTTAAAAAAACATAAACAAGCTTTCTTTTTGTAGTTTAAAAAGAATTAGCGATACTATGCGAGATAAGCGCATCTACTATAATTGCGAAGAGAAGAAACATATCGCGAGAAATTGTCTTAAATCTTCTAAGAAAACGCAAGTGAATGTAGTAGAAAATTTCTAATTGAGCTTCGCGATAAGCGTCTAGAAGGCGCTTTTATCACAACTTATCATTAAGAAAGTCTTTAAGAAAAACTAAATGAGCTCGCAACAATCGTAGTCGCTATTGCGAATCAAAAGCACAAAACAAAGACGCTTTTCGCAAAGTTGTTAATATTTGTTAACATAAAATAACATAAACAAAGAGATCTTCTTAATGAAGACGCTTACGTTAATTGCATTAGCGAACGACTAACGAAGTTGTAGCGTTTCGAAAAGATATAATGTCTTGTCATTAAAGTGAAAGCATTTACAACTTAGAAAACTTAATCTACAAAATTTTACATCGCAAAAATCAAGATTTGCGATAATAATAAACATAAGTACGTCTCGAAGCAAATCTTTTACGTTTTCGACAACGTCGCATACGATATTATTATTAGTCTTTCCTAAATAATGAAGACAAACTTATATGTCAATTAACATACGCTAATTTGGCGCTATCAAGTCACTTAGAAAATGATTGTGCTAGAATTTCTAAAAGATTTCTTAAAGCTTGAAAAATTTATTTTTGTATTTGCTCTTGTTTGTTGTAATTTTAATGCGAACGAAAAGCTTTAATTGCGCGACGTTCTTAAGAAGATGCGAGACATTAAAAACTATAATGACGTTTTTGACTTAAAGAATGCATTCATTTTTCTCGATCATAAGAAAAAGAATTATGATATTAATTTGTTGTTAAGTAAAGAGTTTCTTTACAAATCATTATATTCGTTTTTTAAGAAAAAACTAGATATTTTGCAAGAGTATCTTTTGAAAAATCTAGCGCTAAATAGAATTCGTAAATTCATTAGTTTCGTTAATGCGTCGATGTTGTTCGTATTAAAAAGCGATAATAGCTTAAGATTGTGTGTCAACTATTGTGATCTTAATGTTATAATTATTAAGAATAAATGTTTTCTATCTTTGATTAAGAAGACGCTAGATCGTTTAATTGACGTTGTCTACTTCATAAAGCTAGATCTTAAAAACGCTTATTATCGAATTCGCATTCCTTAAGACGATAAATAAAAGATCGCTTTTTAAACACAATACAATTATTTCAAATATGCGATAATATCATTTAAACTAACGAATGCACTAGTTATCTTTTAATCTTAAATCAATAAAGCATTGCGAAAATTAATTAATCACATTTGTGTAATATATTTCGACGATATCTTGATCTACTTAAAGATACGAGAGAGATACTAGAATTGCGTTCGTTAAATTCTTAAACGTTTGCAATTGTATAAGCTTTATGTTAAGTTGTTAAAATGCTTTTTCATAACAATCTTGATTAAATTCTTGAAATATATTATAAGTAGTTACGATGTGTCGATGAACTCGCATCGTGTAAACTTCATCACAACATAATTTAAATTAATTACTCTTTATAAGCTTTAAATGTTTCTAGAATTTGCAAACTTCTATACACGATTTGTTCAATACTATGTAAAAATTACTTAAACATTAACGAAGTTGCTAAAAGACAATAAGCAAAAGAAACAAAATAAATTTTTCGTATTAAACAAGAACGTTGTAGCAATATTTAAGAAACTTATTCTTGTCTTTATGCGAACATCTATGTTAGTGCACTTTGATTCTAAGAATCACATTCGTGTCGAAATAAACGTCTTAGAATTTGTTATCGTCGTTATTCTCTCTTAATTGATGTATCTCGTAGACGAAATTAAATAGACGACGTGACATTTAGTTGCATTCTATTTAAAAAATTTTTTTTTCGCAAAAATACAATACAAAACTTATGATCAAAAGTTGTTCGCAATTGTTACGAGATTTAAGCAATAAAAACACTATCTTAAGAGAAATTATTATTCAATTATTGTACTAATAAATTATAACAATTTGCGCTACTTTATGAAGACGATGACGCTAAATTGTCGTCAAACGCGATAAGCTCTTACTTTAGCGAAATATAATCTCGAAATTAAATATCGCACAAGAAAGATCAATCTCGTAGATAAGTCGTTTCGACGATCTAATTATGAGAACGATGCGAATAACGAGATTTGCTTGCTTATTCTTTAGAATAAGTTAAAAAACATTACGATCGTAGTTATTAAAATGATCTTAATGCTAATTTAAGACGTCGCTAGAGCGTTGTCTTCGCACTTTTAGAGCGAAATTAAAACTTTCGTAATTAAAAAGCTTAATAATAAATCATTTGAAGAATTCTCTCGCAATGTATTTACAAATAAGAAGATCACAAACACTAAAATAACGAAAAAAGAAATCGTAGAAATTACTTAAAGCGCTATGACATAACAATTGCGCCAATGTGACGTTCGCTTAGCGTACAAAGAAAAAGATTACTTAGAAAGTCTTTTTTTTTATTGCTAATCAAGATTAAGAAATTTTAAAATAAGAATTTAACAACTCTTAAGATTAGGAAACAATTAATGTTAAACAACACGTATAATGTTTGCGCTAAACAAGAGTGATCAATTCATAAAAGAGTGTTATTCTTCTTTTACGCAATTCTTATTTTAGATGAAACATTTTTAAAGAGAAGCTTCTTAGATTACATTACGACGACTCGTTAACAAAGCACTTCGAAATTAAGAAAACGAGAACTTTAATAAGCAAGAAATTTTATTGATCTAGAATGACGTTAGATATTGACGCATACATTAGAAAATATAATATATGTTAACGTAACAAAACATTGCGTTATCGTCTATATAATAAGTTGACGTCGCTATTAGTTTTAGCTCAACTCTAGATAAAAATCTCTATAAACTTTATTATTGAATTATTTGTTAATCGTTGCGATAACGACATCTACGATGCTATCTTAGTAGTTGTTGACCAATATTTAAAGATGTCGTTATATATATTTGCGAAGTCTATATAAATCACGAAAGATTTAATAAACACATTGTTCGAAAAGATGTTGCTCGTATATTCTAAAATTTAAGAGATCGTTTTCGATTAAGAATCGCTCTTTACTAGTGACTACTAGTTCGTAATATGTTATCGCATTCGCATTAAACGAAAGTTAAGCACAACTTTTTATTCTTAAACTAATGATTAAATCGAACGATAAAATTAAATATTGAAACATTATTTGCGATATTATTGCAATTATAAACAAGATAATTGGAACTCGCTTCTAGCTCTAGTCTAATATACGTACAATAGCGTCTCGCATGCATTCATTGGATTGTTGCTCTTTAAAATGATGTTTAATGTTGTCGCGAATTTTAGATTCAATTAGAATAACAAAGATTGTCTTGACGTTTTAATCGTTTAAAAACAAGTTTAATCTTTGTGAAACGAACGAGATCAACTTATAAATTGTTTTTAGTTTGCACAACAAACGCAAGCTCGCAATCATAATAAAACAATTATTTCGAGAAAGTATTAAATAAGCGATAAAATTATGCTCTTAACGAAAAATCTCTTGAACGTTCGTTTAAAGAAAAAACTATTTTACAAATTTATAAAGTCGTTCGAAGTTAAAGATATTATTAAGAAGCAAACGTATTGTCTTTGTCTTTCTAAGAAGTAACAAATTTATTTCGTCTTTTACGTTTTATTATTAAAATCGTATTATCGAAATGCGAACATAATTGCATCGAAGAACATAATACTTGTTAACAAAAACTAGAAATAAGAAGTCAAAAATATTCTTAACAACAAACAAAGATATTATAAATCATAATATTTTGTTCGATAAAAAGAATTTTTATTATGTAAGAACAATTAAATTTCAAAAAATTATTTAGCGCATACGCAACGAAAGCTTAAAGAGTACAAGACGAAAGAATCTTTTAATAAGAGAATATCAAAGATGTAAGATGCGAATGCGTTTGCTACTTGTTGACGCACTAAAATGTGAAAGACATAAGATATGATAGACTTTCATTACTATGTCCTAGCTATATGAGATAGATAGTCGTAAGACTAATCGTTGAAGAACAACGAAAAACGAGCTTTCTTTCTATCTAATACTCGTCATGACGTGCGAATCTATTTCTCGCTTTCTAACTCGAAAGAGAAGTCGTACGATTTGAAGTTTTCATAGATAATTAGAATCACGTGCCTTGCCATATCCTAAGACGCTAGCGCGTCGATGGCGCTATAACATTATAGTTATCTTCTCTTTTAAAGCATTAATTCTTAATGATGTAAGAAGTTGTATTAGTTTTACACAAAGCGAAGACGTCTATTAAACGTTAACGTTACAAAAGCTCGTTAAAAATCTTTTTAAATCTTATTGAAAATTAGAAGAAAAAGAGTCTTCTACTTGATAAAAATTAATTTATGCTTCAATTTAACACAACTTGTAGAACAACGTAATAACAACAATAACAATTTATGATAAGTTATCGCTTCGTCGTTGTTGTTAGAATCTTAAATAGAGTTTAAAGTGAAGTTAGCGTTACACAAACGTTAGGTAAATTATAAACACAAATGTTGTTGTTTCTTCTTTTTTTTCTTTCTTTCTCTTTATATTCTTCTTAATTGCAATTGCTTTCTTGTCGTAAGTAAACTATTGCAAAGACAACGATGCGTAAGACTTATATATATAGTGGAAATATTAAATTAATATGTCTTTAACTTTATCTTTATCTTTTAAGAAATTAAAGAAATAAAAAAATAAACAATTTTAACACTTTATTGTTTGCGAGAATTAATATGTTATAGTTTGTAATAATTTTCTATGTATGACTTGCATAAGCAAACGTATATGCGTTCGCAAGAAGAAGAATGTTTACATTTATTGCAAGATTTTTTATCGTAAATTAAATCATTATATTATAATATGTTTTATTTGCGCTTACGATGCGACAATTGCTAATATTTACTAGTTCGTTAAACTCTTTTAAGATTAAATAAAAGTTTTCGTTAACAAACATCGTAAGACGTTCGAAGTCGAAAACACAATTACTAGATCGATAAAATGTTTGCGAAAGAATGTTATTCTTAATATGAAGAGTTGGCGACGCGATAAAAAGTTCATTTTATCGACGACAAATTGAGCGCAATCTTGTATTCGTTAATTCGAACGTAATTTAATTCGCGCTCTAGAGCGTTAAATCGAACTTAAACAAAAACTTAAAAAGACAAAGAAAAATTAAGATAACGTTCTCATTAAGATAAAGCAATTGATCGATCTTCTTTTAGAGCGTATATTAATTGTAAGTATTTTCGTTTGCTCTTCGACACATTTTTCTATTTATCTATTTATTTATTTTGATATGTCGTATAATGCATTAATATGCATTTAAGATTCGAAGAAAAATAAAAACAAAAACGAGAACAAGTTGTTAACGAAGACGAAGAAAATAAAGTTGAGACAAGTCGTTTTTGAGCTTATTATCAATTTAGATTAAACAAGTTTTGAAGATTTTTTTACGAAGTTTTACGACTTTGTGACGAAATCTTTTCATAACTTCAAGTTGTCAACGAGATCGTTAAATAATAATGTGATAAATTTTTTTTTTACTTTTGTTCGCGTTTTGTTCGTTTACACGTTTATAAAAGATAAAGAATGCGAAGATGCGTATAGATAATAAGATCGAATCTACGACAAATATAATAAAGATTAAACGAAACAAATTTTTTGCAATTTCGATTTTCTTAAAAGAATGCGAGTGTTTTAAGCAATTTCGAAGACTTGTTTACGAATAACTTTGCGAAGTTTAACGACTTATTTTCGAATAAATTTAATAATTTCTTGTAGTTGTTTAAGATGAGTTCGACGAATTGTTAAGAGCTTGTTAAGTCGTTGCAATACGTCGTCGATTAAAAGAAGACAAAACAAATGCATTGTGCTTCGCGTATAGATTTTCTTTATTTAATGTTAATAAAGTATAACGTACGAAATTTAGAGTCATGTTTTAAGCATTTATGTTAAGAGAGACGATCTCATTATTTTTAACATTTTGTGTGACGAAATAAAGAAGTTCTTTATTATAATTCTAATTAAATACGCTAGCGATGCGACGATAATTGCGCGATATTTTATCGAACAAGTTATTGTTAACATAGTTGTTGTTGTCGCAATATGCGTTGCGTTACTTTTTTCGCTTTCGTTTGTTGCGCGTTCGTTCTTCAAACTTCTTTCGCAACTCATTAACTTTTTCAAAGAACTTTTCTCTTAATTATTGATTGTACTTTTTGTTTTAATTTATTTATTTAATTTTATATTACATTTGTTTCTTTGACTTAGTTTTGTCTAGAATCTTTTCGATTTTTTATTCGATTTTATTATTAATAAGTTTTGAAGCTTGCAATATTTATTTCGCTTATTCGTCGTCGACGCGATGCAAATATAGCTTCAAGAGTAAAACATAAAAAGTATTATAAATTCGATAGATGTTAAGTAAGATAAGACGATAAGCTTGCGTTTTACTCTTATTTTTAATTCTAAACGATTCGACATACTTGTGCGACATTTTTTTGCTAAATCTCTTTTGCTTTAAATTTTTAATCGAAAGCATAATCAATTCTTCTATAGCAAAGCTCTTTGATCTATGTCTTTCATTGTAGTATTTCGTTTATTGCGCGATAGCGTTTTCAAAACGCTTCGCTAGAACTTTTCTTAAATCATAAAGCTATTTTACGCGTTCTTGTGTCAATAATATCTTTTTTTCGATAAAGTTGTTCTCAACTTTATAGTGAATCTTCGAATGATAATTATACATTAAATAGAACAACGAAGCCTTAATTAAGACGTAATAACTATTGTTATAGACAAATTCTATCATTGGCAATAGATTAGCTCATTTCGTCTATTTCGCGTCAACGTAAGTGCGAAGATAGTGCTTAAGAGTTTGATTTTGTTGTTCGATTAAGTTATTTATTTAAGAATGAAAGACAATACTTAATTGTCTTTTAATTCGTACATAAAAACATATAACGAATTAGAAGACACTAGTAAAGATAAATTTTTTGTCGCTCACTATGCTAGTTAACGTTTCAAAGCGTAAAACGATTTTATCGAAAAACACTTTCGCTAGCTTTGCGACATCGATTTTAATAATTATAGATATATATTTGATCATTTTTGTATAGCGATTAACTATTACGAAGATTAAGTTATATACAACTTTACGACGTTTGTTTGACAACAAGCTCATTACAAAATTTATGATAATTTTCTTTTATAATTTCTTTGCAACAAGTAAAAATCGAAGCTTATTATACAACTTATAACGAGAAACTTTGATACGTTAGCAAATATTACATGTTTTAATATACGTTTTCACTTGCTTCGCGTAGACAAGTTAAAAATACTTTCTCTAAAGTAGATCTAAGATTTTCTTGATTTTAAAGTGTTTCGTCAAAGAGTTGTTATAATTCTTGCGAATTAACTTCTTTTTAACGATTGCATTTCTTAGAACATAGAGCAATTTATTATGTTTAACGAAACTCTTTTGATTTAGAGCTCATGTTTTTCGTTAACGACGAAACGACTTTTTGATTTCGATACAAATCTTTTCGACTTAAGTGTCTTTAGTCTAGAGATTCTTAATTAAGAATTTCATTAATTTTTAAAATTTTTTATACAATTTCTCTAGCATGTCTTTAATCACTTTTTTTAGAATGACAATCTATACACTAGCTAGTTAAAATAGAGATGCTAGTTTATCAAGAATTTTTTTTCTACTTCATGGTCGCAAGATCTTCGCGTCACTAATGAATACTTTTGCTAATTATAATACAAGAGTCAAATTATCTAATGCTTTTCGTTCGCTTTGCGTCAACGACTTTTTGTTAAACGATAACGCTAGCTCATTTTAAGATACGAGGGTCAAATCAATTAATGTCTCTCGTTTGCTTTGCGTTAACGAATTTTTGTTAAACAACAACGTTAATTTGTTTTGCAACGTCGATAACAATCTTGTGTTTAACAACAAAATCTCTTTATAATTGAGACGTCTTAACGATTTATTTGTCAAATTTTTCTTACTTAAGCGATGAAAGATTTCAAAGTTATAGACGATTAACTTGAGCGTCTAGCGAGTTTGTCTTAAGTTTAGCTTCTTTTAATTTATAAACTTTCTAAAATTATCGTAATCTAATTATATTTCAATGAGATAAGCATTACTTTGTAGATAGTGTCTTCATTGCTTAAAAGCGACTACAATAGTTAGCAATTCCTAATTATGCGTCTTATAGTTTTGCTTTGTTAAAATCATCTTTCGCGATTAGAACGTCATTGGGCGCTAGTTTTTGTCGTTATTTTGTTAACTTAGAATGCTCGCAATTGCAAAGTTAGACGCGTCAATCTTTACTTTAATTTTTTTGCTTAAATTGTAGTAACAAAGTAGTGAAATCGACATAAAAATGTCGCAAAATTGACGAAACGTCTACTCTACTTCATTCGATTAAACGAAAAAATCAAATTTCTTGTTATTCTTATTTTCTTTCAATAAATCAATAAGAGAAGCAACTCTTTTCGAATAGCGATGTATAAAGCGTCTATAAAAGTTTTTGAAGCTCAAAAATATTTAGAGCTTACAATAAGTTTTTGATTTAAATTACTTCTTGATCGTTTTGATTTTTTCTAAATTCATTTGTACATCTTTTGAAAATACGATGAAGTCTAGAAATTTAATCTTTGTAGTATTAAATTTACACTTTTTTAGATTAACGTACAACGAATATTTGCGAAGACGTTCTAGCATCTTTCTAACATCGCGTTAGTGCTTCGCCAAATCATTGCTATACATTAATATATTATTCATATAAATTACGCAAGTTACATTAATTAGTTCTCGCAACGTTTTATTAATGTAAATCTAGAAAGTTGCGAATGCGTTTGCTAGTTCAAATGACATAACTTAATACTCGAAATGCTTATAGTACGTACGAAACGTTGTCTTCTACTTATTATTGCGTTTAATGCGAATGCGATGATAGACGTTCTTTAGATTCAAGACGATAAAGCGCTTTGCTTCGCATAGGCGATCTAGCGTTTTCGTAATTAGAGGCAATGAATAACAATTCTTAATAGTAATCGCATTTAGATCTCTATAGTCGATGCATAAATGTAATTTATCGTTCGATTTTAATACAAATAGAATAGAGACGTCTACAAACGAAATTGAATGCTTAATTTAATCTTTGACTAATATATTATCGAGATATCGTCGAAGTATTGCTAGCTCGTTCTATGAAAAATTATAAAGAGACATAAAAGATGACTTTTTATCGTCTTAAAACTTAATAACATGATTTTCTCTTCTTAATTTTGATAAAATTTTGATCAATTTATCGTTATAGACATTTTCTAGATCTCTTAACTCTTTAGAGATCTTAGATTTCGCTAATTTTTTGTCTAACGTCTTCGTAACGCTAGCGCAAACAATAGTATAAATTGTGCTATGTTTGGCAAGATCTAAGACAAATTACTTAAGATTAATTATTTTTAATTTTTTACTTGCGATCTTGAATTGCTAGCTTTTTATCTTCGAATCAATCAATATGTCTTGCTTGACTAGCATTGACATATTTAATATAAGATTAGAGCTTATATATTTAATTAAGTAGAATAAGATAGTGCATTCTCGATGTTGATCTCACGAGTTAATTAGATAATAGATCAACTTATAGACGTCGTAATAGTAACGATTATCGTTATCAAGAAAGCTTAATGTCAATAAGATAGCGAATGTGAATTGCAATTCCCATTGCACTACGTAGACATAATTAATGAGATTTAGCTTAACTTCTAGATCGACTAAATCTATAACTTGGCGTTCGTTATCAAAAAGCTAGATTCAATCTTTTACTAAGATTAAATTCATTGTTTTTATTTGTCTTTTTTGCTTCGCTTGCGAGGCGTCGATAAAGCTTAATTTTTTTTCGCATCAATTGTAGTAATAGCGACAACGATAAACTTGTCTCGTTTATGTTTATTAAAATACTTCGTTTTGTAATGTTTCTTTTCATAACATTTAAAGTATTTTATACGACTTAAATATTTCGCGTCACTAATCTCGTAAACTCGTTTGCGCGACGTCGACAAATCTTTAAAAATATGAAGCTTCTTGTTCTTGATAAATTTGTTAATTTTATTTGAGCGACAATTCTCGTAAGATTTGTTTAAAGAAACATTAGAATCTTTTGTTACTCGTTAATTATCGAAGCTACTTAAATCTACTTTGCGAATGCGATTTAACGTTTGTTCTTACATAATAATTATAGCTAGAAGCTTATCGCGAATGTTCGATACGTTATTGATGTTTAGAATTTTTATTTTTAAATTCGACTTAAGCTTGATCAAGAATATATAGATTTTATGCTTCTTTAAGAGCGACAATAGATAAATTTTTAACTCATTTAAATATTTCTTAAAGACAATTATTTTTTGATTTGACTTTTGTCTAGCGTTCTTTTATCTTTCATAGATAAGAAGACGACGATTAGCAAAATTAGCTATCAAATTCAATAAAAACTCTCTAAATTCTTCAAAGATTTCGTTCTTTAACTTAGCGTCATTGCTTGTTTTTAAATATCATTGCGTAGCGACGTCATTTTTCAAGAATAACATACAATAGAGAATTTTGTTCTTATTCGTAATAAAATACGTTAGAGATCGCATTATGTTAATGTCGATCTTGCGAAATTAAGTGATATATTTACTTACGTTTAAACTCTTGTATAATTTTAGCTTTTCGAGCTTTAAAGACTTGAACATAATTGGCGACAATACAATAGCAATTTAAGAAACTTAAGAATTCGTTTTTTCGATCGCTATAGTTTGAGCTTATTAAGCGTTTCGCAAATCTTAAATCTTTGTCATTAACGTTTTAATCTATTGATGTAAAGTTAAAGCTTTAATCGTATTTAAATTATTATCTTTGTCGACGTCACGTTAGCGACAATTATTTTCGTCGATGTTTCGTAAACGATTGTTGTCTTAAAAGAAATCAAATTTCTCGAACTCTAATTTAGTAGTTAAATAATTGTTATAATTTAAATAATTTTGATTCGACATAATGCTATTACGTTTTAAGTCTTTTTTTTCGAAAGATAAAACGATTAGAATTGTAAGATGCGAATGCGTTTACTATTTGTCGACGCACTAAAATGTGAAAGACGTGAGATATAATAGACTTTCATTACTATGTCTTAACTATATAAGATAGATAGTCGTAAGACTAATCGTTAAAAAACAACGAGAAATGAGCTTTCTCTCTATCTAATACTCGCCATGACGTGCGAGCTTGCTTCTCGCTTTCTAACTCGAAAGAGAAGTCGTACGATTCGAGACTTCCATAGACAATCAAGATCACGTGCTCTACTATACCCTAAGACGCTAGCGCGTCGATGACGCTATAGCATTACAAAAGGCGAGAAAGTTAAAGCTTCGCGTTCGCAAGAGAGACTTCGACGAAAATAAGTAACGTTAATGAATAGCATAAAATTTAGATTGATCGCGTCGAGCTAGATCATCGAGTTCGAGCTAGGTTCTTGACTCGTCAAGACTCAATTTGAGTCAAAAATCTTGATTCAAGTATTTAAGTTAAGTCAAAGAATAGATATGAAGTACTTAGCGTATAACTTGACTCAACTCGTCAAAACTCGAAAAATTTAAATTATTTTTAAAAAAGTGCATTAATTAACTTAATCAAATTAATTAATTTAATTAATTTGTTTATAATATTATATAGTAATGCATTTAGGTAATGCATTTGTACGTTATTTGTGCGTTATTATTTTTAAACTATTTTTAGTAATTTAAATAATGCGAATTTTTTTAAAAATAGAAAATCTTGGCATTTTAACGTTATTTTCGATTGTTTAACGAGTTGATCGAGTCAAGTTAAGAAATCGTTGACTCAAGTCGATTTCAAGTTGAGTCAAGAGATCGATATTAAGTATTTAGGTCGAGTTAGAATGTTAATATCGAAACCTAACCCAACGATTAATCTAATAAAATTGCGCAATTAAAGCGAATAAATAACGCAAATAACGCGTAAATTAGATTGATATTCTCTTAATAAATCTATTAAAACATTAGAAAGTTATGAAAAGATTGCATGAAATGCGCTCAAGTCTAGTTGTTTTTCTCACTTTATTTTATTAGTAAAGATCTTCGTATGCATGCAATACAATGCGAATAAACTACATTAATTAATTGTTTCGCTTCTCTTCGATAATTTATCACTTTTATTTCTATTTTTTCTTCGTTATCGTCTATAAAAGATGCGAAGATGTAACGTCAATAAAGTGCGTAATTGAATCGATGTTTGTCGTCTAGAAGATTCGTTAAATCGACTTAATAAATTGAAGAAACGACATATCTTGAAGCTTTTGAAGCAACTAGATAGTTTGACAAAGATTTTAGCGCTAGCAATGCGACGAGAACTTGATATAATGAGACTCGTAATGTAATAAACTTGTTAAACTCTTTACGAATTAGCAATTGCATTTCTTATCTTAAGAGCAACTTATTTCGATTGTTGATCTTATTAATATGTAGTTCGTATTGTAGAGAAGTTCAAGTCGTGTAAACTATAGAAACAACTTATAATATATAAGAGAAGTCTCGTCTAGACATTTACGTCGCTCTTCTTTATAGAAATTCGATTCAAAAATTAAGAACGAAACGAATAATATTGTTCTTAACGAGTTCTTCGAGTCACGCGAGATCTACGACGTTTTTTCGTCAAGAGTAGCGTCGTCTTTCGCAACAATTAAATTAGACTTAAACTCTTCGTTTTTATCTAGCTTTTTTAAAGAAAAAGCATCGAGATTAACGCGATAACGCATTACGTCTAACATTTTTTGCTAGACTTCGTAGAGACGTTGCAAGTTCGCATCGATACAAATTAGCAAATTTTCTTAATTCGAACGCGAAATTAAGTTGTTTTGTTTAATTCATGTGTACATGAATCGTAGATAGCGTTAAACTCGCGAAGCAAATCTAGATTAATCGACTTCGATATTCTCGTTATTAAGAACACGCTCGCAAAAAACTAGTAAAATGTTAATTTGTTTAATGAATCGCTAAAGAATCGCAACGCACTAAATCGTAAATTAAGTATGTAATCAAGAAATTAAACGTATAGTTTTGCGCTTTTTAGCGCAATAATCGTAGCGACAATTTTTCGCCTTGCGACACTAAGAGCGTAAGCAATTATAAAAAATCAAAAGCAAATGCTTACGATATAATCGAACTTCTTCTTAAAACAAGAAAGACAACGAAGACAAAAAGAACGAGAGAGCTTGCGAGAGATAACGAAGACGCGAACGAAAAAACTTGACAAAGACATATTCGTAATAAAATGTTATATCGTTAATCTTATACGTAGCGAAGTCGAAGCATTCGCATGCAATAGTGTTTACACTAGTTGAATTGCGATTTACAAAGCGTTAAATATAACAATATTATCTTAAATCATTGACGAATGCAAAGAAAAGTCTAGAAATACTTACTTGAATTTGTCTTATTGTGCGCATTATTGTCGTTAGTAATACGAGCAACAAAAGAAGCGTTTGCAATCATCTATCGCTTCATCATAGAAATTAATATGCGAAAAAAAGAAAAAGTCGAAAATTGTAAATAAATATCATTAGCGCGCCAATGACGCTAATTGAATTGAATGGAACAAAGAAATTTCGATCGATTTATCAAAATAGTAAACAACACTAAAAAAGAAATTCTAGAATTAATAGCATCGAATGTTGTCGCATTGTCGTAATAACAAAATAGCGATATAGCGACAAAAATAAAGTTAAATATTTTTGCTAAAAACTTAAATGTCTTTTCGTTTGCTAGCATATAGTTAATTTACGATGAAGTTTTATTAAAGGAAACAAAGCGCTTCACGATAGTATACAAGAGAAGTCAAGATCGTTGCTTAATCTCTCTCGCATAAAATGTTAAACAAAGATGGAAAAAAAAAGTACAAGAAATCTTTTTATAGATACGATTAAGTAATTAAGATAAATGCGCAAGTTCGATGCGACAAACAACATTTATCAAGAGAGTGAAAAAAGTCTATAAAAAGATTTTTTCGACAATTCAAATTCTTTTCTTCTTTTATACGACAATAAATCGAAGCAAATTATCGTTGCACACTTCGCGAAAATATGCGTTTACAAAAAGTAGAAAAGCAAAACATTGTTATCGTAACGTTTAAAAAGCTATTGATGTCGTTAAGAAAGCGAAGTCGCAACGTAGTCGCGACGTCAAATATACATTTTAAAGATTAAAATTTTAAAGAGAAGAGCAATTGTAATGCTAACGATCAATGATCTAGTAAATACGTTAGTGTTAAGTTCTTGTAATAGCGACTTGACGCTATGTAGAGTTTTCTTTCTAAGGATTTTCTTCTAGAATTCTCACGAATTAATGCCTCTCTAAACTATAGTTTTACATGTTATGTAGCCTCGCCTTGTGTGCGTCGATGTAGCGACGTCTTGTCACACGTTCGTACATAGCCTCACATATTCTTTATAATATTAATTCAAAAATATTAATCGTTTTTATTTTAAGTCGAACGAGAGCATTAAGATTGTCAAAATAAGAATCTCGCAATAGTTGCAATAGATTACAAAAATGTTAGCAAAAAATTACATACATTATTATATTGTATTATCTCTTTAATAACATTTGCTCTTTGTGCTTTTACTCTTAAATTAGCAATTAAATTGTAATAATATTGAAAATAGATTTTGGATTTAATTTTGTATTTTGTTTCGTAATTGATAATATTATTATTATTTTTCTTATTTTACATTTTGTAAAAACTTAATTTTCGCGTAGAATTTAAGATGTTAACAAGATTGTATAATGTGTTATTAGTTTCTTTTGTTTTCGAATAATATTTTGCAAGCTTTGTTAAAACTTTATTGCAAGCTCTTGTTACAATTTCTATCAAAAAACAAACATTAATTTCAATTGTTTTCTTTAAATGTTCGAGATAATTAAACATTGCATTAAATATTCGAAATTTTAAATAAATATTTATATTAGTTGTTCGTGAAACTATAAGAGTGTATTTGTAGAAAAAATTTAACATATTGCTAACAAGTAAAATTAATTATTATTCGTTTTTGTTTAGTTTAATTTGTTGTATTTTTTAATTTTAAAAGTATTTCTCTACTTAAAGATTAATAAAATTGCGTAATTAATATGTACGACAAAGCATTAAATAGATAGAGTTTTAATAAATACAAATATTTTGTACTAGTTTTCGTAATTTTTTTTCGATTTGTTTTTGAAAGATTCTAAAGCGAAGCAAACGTTAAGTTAAGTTATTAATAACAATTATAAAAATGCGAATTTAGATAAAATTTAGCAAATACATTATCTTTTTACATTATTACAAAAAAAAAATCTTTTTAATTACAATAAACAAGTTTGTACTTCTTGCAATATCTTAAATTTGTGCATTTTTCAATTGCATAACAATATTGTTAATTATTGTTTTCGATTTTAAAGTTGTAATAAAATCTTGAGTTACTAAATTAATAATATAAGTCAAACAAGAAATAAAGTTTTATTGTTTATTTTATTAAAATTCTCGTCGAATTAAAGCTCTTTCGAGTTCATCTTTTAAAGTATTATTATTGCTCGCATTATTAATAATGACATCAAGAAGTTTGTTTTTAATCTTAAAAAACTTTAAGATCTTTATAAGCTCTAACATTAATTGACGACTTGTATGCTCAATATTAAGAGAAATAAATTTAATAAGATGTTCGCGAAATTGAAATGCAATGTTAACTCAATATATTAACACTTTTAAGTAGACAATTTTTTGAGAACTAAATTATGCATTTAAAGCAATAAAGACACGCTAAACATCTTCAAGATCTATCTTAATTTTCTTACAAATTTAATCGAAATTTGAGAGAATTATTTTCGATAATTTCGTGCGATTTAAAAGCACTAGCTTTGATCGAAGCATTTTTAATAACTTTCGAAAATAAGAATTATAAATAATTCGAAAAAAAAATTTAAATTAACAAAAGTCTTGCATAATTGATTTCCTTAATTATTTTAAACAAAGAAGAACTAGACTAATCGTCGAACTAGATTATGATATTATCTCTCTAGTTCAATCCGACGCCAAGATCGAGGCGCGACAATTTTTTGAAATCGAATTGCTCAAAGTAGTTTAGCGCGCTTTGCGCTAAACTACTTATAGTAATCGACTAAACTACTTTAAGCTATTCGATTCTTCGAATTTTTTTTGACCTAGATCTTGGCATTTGCACATGACATTTCCGGGTTAGCGCGACCAGTCTTAGAAGAACGACAAATTAATATAATTCTTCTTCTAATAATATGTTAGTTTTGCATTATTTATTTGCATTATTAATTGTAATTTACGCAATTAAAGACTAAATCAATTGCGATTTGCAATTTAGATCTTTTTCGTTTTAAGCAAAAGATAGATTGAAGATGTTTCTTTATATTTGTTGTGCTTAAATAATCGTAAACAATAAAATAATTCAAAAGCTTATAACAATTTTTGCAAATAATCTTAAAAAAATTCTCTATAGTCGAAGTTACTTGAACAAATTTGTTTCAAAGCTTAGATTGTGCTTTTGTATTAATCTTTTTTGTTCAACGTAAATTGACAAGTCTTAATTGAGTTTTGTTTAAAATATTCTTGTTAATCGCAATTTGTAATTATTATTCTTAAAATTAAATGTTAGTATTTGAACTTTATTCGATATATCTGTTTTTCTCTCTTAATATAAATAACGAAAAATTGTTTCTAATGTTGTTTAATGCTTCGTAAAGAATTCTTTTTCTATTATTAAAAGTAAAATTGAGAAAATTTTAATTAAATTGATTCGCAAATTAATTAGAACGTAAACTACTAGATAGCGAGTTGCGCAAAATAGATTTGCGAGAATTATCTTCGATTGAAGATAATAATTGATTTGAAACTTTTAAAGAATTAGATATGTTGCAAACAAAAGTAATAAAAACAATGTTTTTAAATAATGTATAAAGAATCTTTTCGAAATAAAAGAGTAATGCAAAATAATAATGCAAGTAACAATTAAGTTAAGCAAATTATTATAGAATAAAATGTAATTATAAACTCGAAAATGTTAAAAGAATCTCTTTAAAATAAAAGAGTAATACAAAATAATAATGCAAGCAACAATTAATTCGAGTAAATTTTTATATAATAATATAAACAAGTTTGATTGTAATCTCGAAACATATAAAGCTATATTCTAGTCAAAATTCCATAATTATATTAACATAAGTCTAAAAATAGTAATTTTTGACATAATAACGTGATTTTCGATTTCTTAACAATTCGATTCGATTTTAATTTTTGAAATCGAAAATCGACTTAATTCGATTTGAGTCAATTTCAAAATAATTAAAATCGAATCAATTTTTAATTCGATTTCTAAAGTTGAATCGTCAATTCGATTCGACTTTAAAGTTGGGACCAAATATCGAGTCGACAATTAATCTATCAAAAACAAACTAAAAACAAATATATTCTTACAAAATATAAGAAGATGAAATTAACAAATTAAAATATTAAAATTATCTTAATAGAAGCTTTAAATTAATTTCGAAAACGCGCTCAATTTAATATCTAGTTAGATATTATTCTTCTACTTATTATTCTTTTTCTTGTTCTAATTATTCTTGTTGTATTTATTTTTTTCGTTCTTTTTATTATTGTTTTTTGCAAACAATTTAGAAGACAATCTCGAAGACAATTCGAAAGACAATTGAGAAGTTAAGATAGAAGACAAAATAATAGACGAAGCAATAAACAAATTTCGTTAATAAATGTTGCGTTAATTATGTTGTCGAATTATCTATAACAATCTATATATAATTTTGAATTAATAAAGATCTACTTTAAAGTTAGTAATCAAGAAATCAAGTAATTTTAAATCAATAGCTACTTAATATTAACGTAAATGCTTGTCTTTTATTATTACTAGATAATTCTTTAACTTAAATATCTATCTTCTTATAATGTTTCTAGTCTTAATAAGATAGACACAATCTTTCAAGTAATTTGTAACTATCTTTTAATCTCAAAATCTTATTATAATTTTTCTCTTCTTTGTCTCTAAATTAACAAAACTGCTAAATCGATTTGTAAGCGAAAAATGTTAATATTATATTAACAATAAAGTAACAATAAAAGCAACAAACGTTCTAGAAAGAGACAAAGTAAACATAGAAGCTATTATTAATCAAGATTAATAAGCAAATTGTTGCTACAACGTTGTTAATATCTTTATCGATAAATGTAAACAAGTAAATTGAGAAGTTACAATAAAAGAAGTATTAAAGCGTTGTTTTTTATCGATTATATTATCTATTAATTCGACAAAACTATTAGTTATATTTAGATAAGCAATAGCGATTGTTGTCTTAATTAATTGTTCAAGAGATTTAATATTTAACTTTCGTTTAATCTAAGCAATTGTTGCTCGACTAATAGATTATGTAAATTTATTTCTTTACTTTAAAAGATTACAAAATAAGAAGAAAGAAACATTAACAAAGACATACTTTGCTTCGCTAAATATATAATAATTTATTGTTTTATTTGCGAATTTATAAGTTTATAATAACAATTGTTATTTATTCAATATACGTCGTATTTGTTAAAGCAAGCGTTACTATTATATTGTTACTTTTTAATCAAGATTTTGCGATAATTGTTAAAACGTTTATTGCAATCTTGTCTTTTTGTTATTTGTTTCTTCTATTGTATAATTCGAGTTTAACAACAATATAATAATCTTGAACAAAAGCGTCGATTAACAATAGATAGAGTTATAAACTAATTATTATTGTTTCGATTAAATTTATTGATTGTCTCAATAATAATCATCAATTTATAATTAGAAAAGCGTTGTTATTTCGACATTAATATTAATTTTATTTCATTGCGTCAAATATTTGTCGAAATGCAAGACAATATTATCTTTTGTATTTTGCTTCTATTATTATCGAATTTAATGTTAATAATAACGAAAATCAAATTGTTAACGTGCTTTTCTAATATTTGTTTCTCTAGTTTTAACTTTAAAATCTTTGTATTAAATTGATCTTTTATTCAATTGTTAGTATCAATACTAAAGAATATTTTTTCGAATTATTTAATGCGAAAATTGAAGCAATTTACAATACGTAAAGAGATTTTAACGCGAAAAGAATATTGCTATTCTAGTTACTTTTAATAATTGTTTTTTTTTGCTTCTTTTATTTCTTATCTAAATTATTCGACGTCTTTGCATCGCTTGTTCAAGATAACAACAATACAAAAATTTGTTTTTTTCGTTATTCTTCAAAAGCTTTACAAGTATTTGTCTAATTTTTGTTCTCTTTTATTATAGATTAATTGATTTTGACTCTCTTTATTATATTAAATAAATCTTATGTTATTTGTTACGAGTCGCGTGCTAATAGATACTATTCGTCGCGTATTGCTCTTTACAAGATAATTAGAAAGAGAAGATCTATTAATAAAATCAAAATAATTAAGTAGACTTAACTCTTGAATATCTTAAATTTAAGTCAAGATAATCAAGATAATTAAGATCTTAAACATCTTAAATATCTTAAATCTTAAATAATAAAAAGATATATAACTTTCGAACGCGACTTTTCTATAAATCGTATTTAACTTATCTTAAGTCTTTACTTATTATTACTTTGATTTATTGAATTATTTATGAAAGTTTATTGAATATAAGATTGTTTATAGTTGCAATCTTTGTTATTAAATAACTGCTTACATTATTTAAAGACGTCTACAAATCTCTTTAATAATATAACTTTCTTTAATGTTTTTTACCAAAGTACTAGCGTAACACTTTGAGCATTCTAAGAATGTTTATATTAGATTAACGCGTCTCTATCTTAAACACTAATTTAACAACATTACATTAATTCTTTGTTAATAAAGACGACAAAATAAGAATAATAAACTTGACATTTATTATAAAGATCGAATCAATTTAAAGAACTAATTTATGCAAGTAAATATTTATTTTTTCTTTTATCTTGTTTTAGCGAACAAAAAGACGATTTTCGCATTTACATTTTTTAAAGAAAGGGTTTAGCATTGACTTAAGTTAAACTTACGCAAATATTTGAAAAAATTATAACGAAAATTCTCGTGCGATATTTACGAACTTCGATAATTTTAAAAGAGAGCTTCGAAGAATCTTCGAAACATTTAACGAGAAACAAATCGCAAAAAAAGTAATTTAGCACTTAATTTAACAAATCTTTGCAATAAATTACGCAACAAAATTTCAAAAATATATTAATTTTATTAAATAAAACAATGTTGCACTTATAATAGTGTTTCAACAAGATTTTAAAAACAATCTTAAGAACGAAATTATGCGTAATAATAAATTTATTAACAATATATTCGATTTTATCGAAGTAATTATCGACTTCGACGATAAATTGTATAAGAGAATTATAAAAAAACAATACAATTAACTTTATAAAAGAGCAAGAATTTTCTTTAAATTAACGATTAAATATTAGTAGAAATTTTTTTATTCTAATTAGAAGTACAATAATTTAAACTATCGTAAACTTGCATCTATAAAATTGAATTTTATTTAACAACGCAAAAAAAAAAATTCTAGAGAAAAGCAAGATAACAAATCTTAAAAAACGTGCTATTTATATAATAAATTAAGTTACTTCGCAAGAGATTGTCGATCACAAAACTTAATAAATCGTTAATAAATTAATGTTATGTTAAGAGAAATACTTGATAGTTAAAACGACATTAGAGAGCAAATTAACATAGAGACGAACATTCTTAAGACTAAATCGAACGACAATTATTATTTAGTAAAGAATTCAAGTTAGTTATAAAAAGTTCTAGATAAAATATTATTAAACAAGACATTCGCATTTACGCAAGAAATTAATTAAGTACTTTAGAAAACTATTAAATTTCATAACTTAATTATTAACTTAGATAAAGAGTATAATTGAAAGAACTTTTACAAATACATAAAAGACTTTACAAATTATCTTAAGACTTTAGTTAACTTATCAAAGATCGTAAACAAATGCGAGAAAAAGCTAAAAAACAATGTTATTATAAAAAAAAACATACTTAATATTATTATAAAATAATTAAATCTTATAGCACACGTAAGTCTTAATTAAATAGCTTGTTACAACAATTTATGTTAAATTTATCTAAAAGAAAAAAACAAAGTTAATTGATTTTCTGGAAAATTAAAGTTAACAATTTAACAACAAAACAAAGTCTAACGTAAATAGACATTTAAAGCAAAAATCGCAATACAAGAGCAAAGAAAAACTCGATTTTTTTGATAAAAAACATATTAAAGAAATGCAATATATTAGCTTAATAATAGCAATTAAACTTAACAACACACATAAAATGTTTTATTACATTAATTAAGATCAACAATTGTTAACTTATAGCAATAATCGATTTTAATATAATAAATAATTTTATAATTAGAGCTTTTATAAAAGAAAAAAAAATTTTATTTAAAAGAAGTTTAACGTTTACAATCTAGTAATTATAAATAAAAACTCGTTATTCGCAAAAAATAAAAAAGTAAATAAAGAAACGAAATTATTATCGATAGTTATTTAACAATATTACGAAAAACTAATCTTTAATATAGTAAGAATAATTATTTATAATATTGTTCTAAAAATGTTTTGATTAAAGCAACACAATTTAAAAGTTAATTAAAATATATAAATACTTAAATTCACGCAATGTAATTACGCAATTTACATTTAATTTACGCATTAATAACATTTAATAATAGATAAAAGATTAAATCAAAACTTGATCGCAAGTAACAAGCTTATATTTTTGCAAAAAAACAATTTAATAAAGTTCGACTCGACAAACATTAACAAAGATTAATTAAATTATAAAGTCAAAGTAAATAAAAATATTGCAAACTTTTTAAAAATTTTAAACTATTTAATATAACAAGAAAATCGCTAAAGCACATATTACGAATATACAACAATTAAGATCATCTATTTTAGAAAAAAAAAAAAACTAAGATTTTATTTAAATATTAATTGTAAAATTATAAGATTAAATTTAAATTAAACAAGCAATTTATGTTTAAACTTATGTATGTTTTATTCGAAAAAAAGCTAGAAACACTTTGCGAATATCTAGCAAAAAAAAAAAAAAATTATTAAAAATTTCAATTATAAATAGAATACTCGATTCTCTTTGTATTTAAGAAGAACGAATTTTTTTATTTATATGTCGATTATTGAAAGCTAAACAATATTACAATAAAAAATCAATATTTATTATTTAATATTAGCAAGCTTTAAAATTAATTGTTCGAAACAAAATACTTTATTAAATTAAATTTACAAGAAACGTACAATTAAATTAGAATAAAAACAAAGAGAAAGTAAAAAATAGTTTTTCGCACACAATGTAAATTATACGAATATACAATAATGTTGTTCGAATTTACGAAAGTTTTAACAACGTATTAGAAAATAATTAATAATATATTACTAAACTAATCGTTGGGCTAGGTTTCGATATTAACATTTTAATTTAATCTAGATACTTAATATTAATCTCTTAACTCAACTCGAAATTAATCTTGAATTAACGATTTCTTAACTCGACTTAATCGATTCGTTAAGCAATCGAAAATGACGTCAAAATGCCAAGATTTTCTATTTTTAAAAAAATTCGCATTATTTAAATTACTAAAAATAGTTTAAAAATAATAACGCACAAATAACGTACAAATGCATTATTTAAATGCATTACTATATAATATTATAAACAAATTAATTAAATTAATCAACTTGATTAAGTTAATTAATGCATTTTTTTAAAAATAATTTAAATTTTTCGAGTCTTGGCGAGTTGAGTCAAGTTATACGCTAAGTACTTCATATTTATTCTTTGATTTGACTCAAATACTTGAGTCAAGATTTTTAACCCAAATTGAATCTTAGCGAGCTAGAAACTTGGCTCGAACTCGATGACTTAACTCGACGCGACTAGTCTATATATTACAACAATATTTGAATTAATTTGTTATAACATACTTGAACAACATTATAATTTACTTAAATATTTTGAAAAAACATATAAATTATGTTTTCAAAGTATTAGAATATTTAAATAGAAAAAATCTACATCTTAAATTAAAGAAATGCGAATTTTATTAAAAAGAAGTTAATTTTCTTGAATTTGTCGTTAAACAATATAAAGTACGTATAAATTTCAAAAAGTTACAAACAATTAAAGAATTAAAATTATTTATTAACGTTAAAAAAGTTTAATTCTTTCTAGATTTTATAAATTATAATAAGAAATTTATCAAGAATTACTTTGTTAACGCAATTATATTATTGACAAATCTTATGAAGAAAAAGACGTTATAAATATAAAGATCGACAAAAGAGAAATTATTTTAAAATCTTAAACTAAAATGTTTAAAAAAATTAATATTAAAAATGTACGATGTACGATTATTAAGTAGAATTGAAATTAACGCATTAAATCTAGTTATCGATGCATACTTTAATTAAGAGCATAAAAATATATAACACTTAATAATATATCTTTCAAGAAAACTTTTGTTAGTCGAAGAAAATTATAATATTTACGACAAGAAATTACTCGCTATTGTAGCATTTTTAAAGTTATAAAGAGTATATATCGAAAAATTATTAAAATTTATAATTCTTATAGATTACAAAAATCTTTTACATTTTATTATTATTAAATAGTTTAACAAAAAACAAGTGCAATAATTAAAGTAACTTAAATAATACAAGTTTAGAATACAATATATATTAGACAAAGATAATGACAAAGCAAACGCATTTAACAAAAGAAATAATTATACAAAAATGAAAAAATTGTTTAACTATAACATACTTAAGATTAACAAAAACGAATTATTATTAGCAAATAATTATAAGTTAAATACTATTTTACGAATACTTAAAGACAATAAGAAAGAATTTTTAATAAAAAAAGAGAAACTTTAAATATTTATGAACAAAATCGACAAATATATAAGAGAATATTATAATAAATTATTGCAAGAGCATTGAAAATAATTAATATTCTTTAATTTTTACGTTAGCATTATTAGTTTTCTTAAATAAGACAAATTGTCAAGATATACATTAAACGATGTCTTAGTTATTAGCAAAACAAACATAATATACATGCGAACTATAACGAAATTTAATATCAAGAATTACTTGAATCGTTATAAGATAAAGTTACAATAAACTTTATTATTAAGTTGCTTAGATTAACAAATCTAGCAATTAAAGATAAATATAATTCGATATTGATAATAATTGACAAACTTATCAAGTATTTATATATTATTGCATGCAAAGAGAAGTTTATAGCAAAACAATTAAAATACATTGTATTAAATTGACTTATACAATATTATAATATACTTAAAGAATTAGCTAGTAATAAAGATAAACTCTTTACTTCTAATTATTGAAAGACGCTTCTATTAATATTAGAGACAAGACTTAAAATGTTTATTGTTTATTACTTAATTATAAATAATTAAACAAAGCGAACAAATTAAAGTTTAAAACAATATTTAAGATATTACGTTAACAATATTTATAGTAATTAAATATCACTTTTATCTATAACTTAATTAACACTAAATGCAAAGATTTTAAATATTACTAAAATAACTTTATTCTTTGTTAATTATAATAGAGAATTTAATCTCTTCAAGAAATAGCAAAAGCATTTGTTAGCTTAATTAATTATCGAAAAAGTAAAAACACTAAAAAAGATATACAACAATATCTTAAAGATGCAAGAAAAGTTAATTAAGTATTAAAACAAAAAACGAAAAACGACATCTTCGCTAAAAAAGAAAAATAAAATATATTTTTTTATAACAAATCTTAAGACAAGAAAGTTAAACAAGAAATTAAATTATGTCAAAGTTAAATTATTTCTTATTAAGAAAATAAAGAAATTAATCAATTACGAACTCGACTTACTTAAGAACGTCAAAGTATTTCTAGTATTTTATATTTTATTGTTAAAATTAACGAATTGAATTACGTTTTTATAAAATACATTTTATTTTTATTTACAAAAAGAAAAACAATATAAGATTAAGAAAATTCTACAACAAAAATATCAAAAATATCTTATTAAGTAAAAAGAATATTTTATCTTCGAGAACATATAAGAGTTACTTAAGAATCTAAAAAAGTGCTTTAACAAGTTGCGACAATTTCGTTAACGACAAAATCACTTATAAGAGTTGACAAAACGTTAGAGAACAAAAAAGCGAACAATAAAGAATTAATAATAATATTGAATAGAACTTCGAACGCCTCTTTAATACACTTACTCTCTCTCTTATTCTTTTCGATTTTTTGAATATTTTTCTATTTCGCATTACTTATATCTTTTAAACGACAAAATTAATCTTTTTTTTGTTTCGTCTTTCGCGCAATTCTTAGACGCAACTTTGTTATTTTATTATTTAACTTTTTAGTCTTCTAGATAGCTTTATTTATTTTTTAATAATTAGAAGTCAAATTACATTTTCGATTCTTTCGATAACACTTCTTACACTTAAGATATTCTTTTTTTACTTGATAAAATACGTTAAATAAGACGCAAGTTCAACAAGAACGCATTGTAAGAAGAACGTGCTTATAGCAACGATTAATAGCGAAATTGCGACGTTGTGTTACGCTAATACTTCCCACGAAGATATTAGAGAGAATTATGCTATTGAAGAGATTTGTAGACGTCTTTAGGCAATGCAAGCAATCACTTAATAACAAGGATTTGCAACTAAGTAGTCGTAACAATAAGTCAAAACTTAAGATAAGTTGAACACGATTCATAAGAAAGTCGTGTTAGAAGATCTATATATTAAAGAAGATTTCTCTTGTTCGCTATGCTCGCTATTGAGCATGTTAAGCATTGTTCGCTTAGCTCGTTGTCGAACACGTCGAATGCGTCGAACACTACTCGCTTAGCTCGTTGTTAAGCACGTCGAACATTGCTTGTTTGTTAAGTCGTTAAACATGCAAGCAATCGTGCTTCGTGCTACATATTGCGTCGTAATTAATATATCACATTGTTTCGAGTTAGACTCATAACATTATTTCTCTTCTTAAAAGTTTTTATCTTAAAAGTTAAACGTCTTTTATTATGTTTTGTTAGCAACAAAGTCGTCTTCGTATTGCACTCGAAATCGAACGCTACAATACACTAGTTAATATTGTCTATAAACGTTGTTCTCTCTCTAATTATTTCTATATTGTCATGAAAGACTTCTCGTCTCGTTTAAAGTATTCGAAATGTGTTTGTACGAGCAAATCGTGCGTAAACATGTCTTGATCTTCTCTTAATCACAATAGAGAAGATCTTTTTATTAAGATCGCTAAAGATGAAGCTTTGTTAACAATCGTCATAACTTGATTGTTACGAAATAAGAAGATTCTAAAGAAGATTGATGCGAAGACGAAACGAAAAACACAATGTTTATTGTCGAAAATAAATGAGTCGAATGCTCTCGAATTCTTCAATTATTTTGTTGCGAATGCTCTCGTTAAGTTATCTCTTGCCTTCTAGTTATTTCTTGCTATGCTAAATGATTTTTCGAATGTCAATAAAATCTCTAGATAAGATCATAGCAATCATCAAGAGTTTTCTTAAATTTTCACGTGTTCTTCGAGATAAAATATTTTTTTCACTTGATTAAATAGTTTTAATCTTGTTGTCTTAGAATTTTTTTCACTTTGTATTAACTTTCTTCTTGAGCTTTGTAATGAAATGTTTTCTATATAAACGTATTAAAATCGACTAATTCCAATAATGAGATATAAAATACTAAAAATACTTTAGCGTTCTTGAATAAATCAAGTTCATAATTGATTGATCTCTTTGCCTTTTTAACGAGAAACGATTTAACTTTGACATAATTTAATTTCTTGCTTGATTTTCTTGTTTTAAGATTTTTTGTAAAAAGATATATCTTATTTCTCTTCTTTAACTAAGGTGTCGTTTTTCGTTTTTTGTTTTAATATCTAATTAATTTTTTCTACATCTTTGAGATGTTGTCGTGTATCTTTTTTAATGTCGTTATTCTTTCGATGATTAACTAGATTAATAGATGCTTTCGCTCTTCTTTAAAGAGATTAAATTTCTTGTTATAATTGACGAAGAATAAAGTTATCTTAATAATATCTAAAATCTTTGCATTTAGTGTTAATTGTGTCATAAATAAAAGTGATATTCAATTGCTATAAGTATTGTTGACGTAGTGTCGCAAATATTGTTTTAGACTCTAGTTTGTTCGCTCTATTTAATTATTTGTAATCGAGTAATAGGCAATAAACATTTTAAGTCTCGTTTCTAACATTAATATCAATATCTTTCAATAGTTAGACGTGAAGAGCTTGTCTCTATTACTAATTAATTCTTTAAATATATTGTGATATCGTATAAGTTAATTTAACACAATGTGTTTTAGTTGTTTTGTTGTGAACTTCTTCTTGCATGCGATAATATGTGAGTACTTAATAAGTTTGTTAATCATTATTAGTATTAAATTATATTTGTCTTCAATTGCTAGATTCGTCGATTTAAACAACTTAATAATAAAGTTTATCGTAACTTTATCTTATAACGATTTAAATAATTTCTAATATTGAATCTCGTCATAGCTCGCATGTGTATTATATTTGTTTTGCTAACAACTAAGACATCGTTTGACGTATGTCTTAATAGTTTGTCTTATCTATAAGAACTAATAATATTGGCGTAAAAGCTAAAGAATTTTGATTACTTTTAAGTGTTCTTGTAATAATTTATTATAATGTTCTCTTATACATTCGTCGATCTTGTTGATAGATATTTGAAGTTTTTCTTTCTTTATTGAAAATTCTTTTTTGTTGTCTCTAAGTATTTGTAAGATAGCATTTAGCTCGTGTTTGTTAACTAATAATGATTCGTCTTTGTTAACTTTAAGTATATTGTAATTAAACGATTTTCTCGTTTTTATATAATTACTTCTTTTGTTAAGTGCGTTTGCTCTATCGTTATTCTTGCCTAAGATATACTATATTTTGAACTTATACTATTTAAGTCGTTTCGATTATCGTATTTGCCTTTTGTTAAGCTATTTAATAATGATAAAGTGCACAAGATTTTTATGATTCGTAAGAATCGTTAATTTTGATAATTTTTCAATGTATACTCTTTATGACTTCAAGAAGATTACAATAGCGAATAGCTTTTTGTCGTGAACATCGTAATTCTATTCAATTAATAAGAGTTTTCTCGAAAGATATGTTATTAAATGTTATATGTCTTCATGCTCTTGATTGAAGCATGCATCGATAACTAGATTTAATGCGTTAATTTCAATTCTATTTAATAATTGTAAATCGTACATCTTTAATATTAATTTTTTCAAACATTTTAACTTAAGATTCTAAAATGATTTTTTTTCTACGAATTCTTATATTTATGGCGTATTTTTCTTCGTAAGATTCGTTAATAATATCGCATTAACGAAATAATTTTTAATGAACTTTTTGTTGTAGTTTATAAAATCTAAAAAGAATTGCACTTTTTTAACATTAATAGATGATTTTTATTCTTTAATTACTCGTAGCTTTTTGAGATTCATGCGTACTTCGTATCGTCTTACGACAAATTCAAGAAAATCAATTTCTTTTTAATGAAATTCGCATTTCTTTAATTTAAAATGTAAGTTTCTTTTATTTAGATATTCTAGTACTTTAAAAACATAACTAACATGTTCTTTTAAGATTTTTGAGTAAATTATGATGT
>JAABUZ0100000564.1_pt1 | contig 89050 bp, 82 predicted proteins | sample 5562091 | NCBI WGS metagenome assembly JAABUZ01 (sample SAMN12813069, study PRJNA571459) | rock metagenome | isolation source: Antarctica rocks | place: Antarctica: Victoria Land, Linnaeus Terrace sud | collected 2015-12-21
GCAGGAGCTGCTGCCGGGGTTGCCGTCGAAGGACCGTGCCGCGGGCGTGGGTGGCGAGTCGGCCGGGGATGTCGATCAGCTGGTGGCGCAGGGTCGCGATCCGGACCCGGTGCGGGTTGCGGTCCAGTCCGGTGATCGACTGCAGCATCACAGCGAGGGCGCCGGCGATCAGTCCGGCCCACGTCCAGACGGCGTTCACCGCCGGGTCGGCTGAGGGCAGGTGGAGCAGGACGGCGCCGTGCTCGGCTTCGCGGAAGCGGTCTTCGATGCTGGTGCGGTTGCGGAACCAGGCTTGCAGCCCGAGGTAGTCCCCGTGGTCGGCGGGGATGTTGGTGACGATGAAGCTGACCGCCCAGACGTGGTCGAGCTGCCCGTCGAGGGCGAGTGCGAGCTGGTCTTTGGCGATGGTCCGCCGCCGGCGGGCGCGGCCGTCGGCGCTGATGTTCTCGGTCGCCACCTTGACTCGGCGGATGATCGTGTAGGTGCCTGGTGGCCAGCCGGCGGGGGCGTCGTCGCAGGCGGCGACCTGGGCGCCGGGCATGTCGCGGGCCGGCTGCCAGTCGTCCTCGCCGACGGCCGCACGTGCCCGCCAGGCAGCGGGATCGCGTGTGGCGGCGATCGCGAAGTCGCATGCGGCGTCCACCGCTGCCTGGGCGAGCGCGGCGTCGACGTAGCCGGCGTCGGCGCGGACCCGCGGCCGGCCGCAGATCTGCGGCGGCAGCCCGGCCAGGGCGCGGCGCAACAGCTCCGGCGCGTCGGGTCGGACATCGTCGTTGCCGGCGATCAGGTCCGCTGCCAACGGCAGCTCGGCCTTCGCCCAGGACGCCAGATGTACCCGGCCGCAGCGCATCCCGGTGTAGTTCCAGCCCACATTCTGCTTGGTGGTGCCGAACACCTCGACGTCGGAGGCGTCCAGGTCAATCGTGGGGTCGCGCAGCGCCAACCGGGCTCGGACCTCGGCGGGGACCGGCTCAGCCACCGCCGGTAGACCGCGGCCAGCCCGGTCTCGATCCCGGCCAGCCGGGCCGGCCCGAAGCTACCCGCCAGCCGGCCCGCGGTCCGGCTCGCCGGCACCGGCGCCGCGCTCAGCAGGCTGCTGGCGACATCGGCGCGGACCCGGTCCAGTCCGGCCAGGCAGTCCGCCCCTGCCAGCTGCCCGGTCGCCATCCCCGCCACCAGCTGTCCGCCGGATAGCCCCCGCGCTCGGACCTTGATCGGTCCGATCCCAGCATCGAGCTCGCGGGCGATCCCGAGCCGGTCGATCAGCTCATCGACCGCGACCAGCCCCGCCAGTCCCGTCAGCGACCGGTCCGGCGCGCCGATCCGCACCCGCCGCTTGCCCTGCTGCGACTTCCGCTTGGCCCGCCGTAATCTGTTCACCGAGCAGGTGCCCCTCACATCCGGTCGAATCAGTCTCTTCGCAAACCCGATTCTCCTTACGTGACAGGGCATCTGCTCACACAACACGCCGCCGCGAGCGGCACCATCGACGCGCTACCGGGGGATCTCGGTCTGAGAGGACCTCGACGAGCCCGACTTCGCTCGCGCGTACGTCGAGGCGACTGCCGTGAGCTCCCAGCCGAAGAGGCCGTCACCGGGGATCAGGGAAGCCGAGGCTGAGGTAGCCGGACGCGCGTTTGGCCAGGGACGACGCGAGCACACCTTCGCGCAGGTCGTGGTAATCGTGCACCTCCGCGGTCACCTTGCCGGGGTAGGGACGCAGGATGCGCCCGACGTACTGCACGAGCCGGCCCTTGAACGCGATCGGTGCGGCGAGGAACAGGGTGTCCATAGCGGGACAGTCGAAGCCCTCGCCGACGAAGGGTCCGGTGGCGACGACGAGGAGCGGTTCATCTGCAGCTGGCCGTTCCAGTTGCGCGAGGGCCGCCGCTCGCTGCTTTGCGCCCATGCCGCCGCGCAGCACGACTGCTCCGTGGCCGCGCTCGGTGAGCTCCCCGGTCAGCCGTTCCAGGTGCGTGGTCCACTGCGTGAGGACCAGGCAGTGCCGGCCGCGCCCTCGGGCGTCGATGACGTCCTGGACGACTTGTTGAAGCCGGTCGTCGTCAGCGACGAGGTCGCGGTAGATGGCCGCCATGCCCCCAGGCGACTGTGGGCTCGCGTCGCCGTCGTAGGTGTAGTTGGTGGGATGCACGTGCAGGACCCCATCTGGCACAGCGGCGTCCACCGAGGTGAGGGTGTCACGCGTTGCTCTCGCGACCGAGTGCAGGATCGGGCCGATCTGGAGGGCGATGAGGTCGTCGAGCTGGTCACGACGGTACGGCGTCGCGGTCAGGCCGAGCCAGCGCCGAGCGGGGATCTGGGCGACGGCGTGTGTGAAGGCGGCAGCCGGTACGTGGTGGCACTCGTCGACGACGATGAGGCCGTAGTCCTTGGTCCACGAAGCAACATCTTCGTCGCGCGCGAGGGTTTGCAGAGTCGCGATGTCGAGGACGCCGGTGGTCTTGGTCCTGCCACCGCCGCGCTGTCCGACCTCGACGCCGAGCAGCTCGCGCAGTCGGGTGCGCCATTGGTCGGCAAGGGCCTTGCGATCGACGAGCACCAGGGTCGAGACGCCCAGCGATGCGATGACTGCGCTGGCCATCACCGTCTTGCCGGCGCCAGGCGGAGCCACGAGCAGACCGAGGTCGTGACCGAGGACGGCGTTGTGGGCTGCTTGCTGCTCCGGCGTCAGGGTGGCGGAGCAGTGAAACGCTTGCGGACTTCCGTCGCTGCGCAGATCGGCCGTCACGGCCAGGCTGCTCCCAGCGCGCTCGACCACGGCTGCGAGCCGGTGGTGCATGCCGCGCGGCAGCATGAGGTCACCCTCCACCGTCTCGTCGTACAGACGGAGGAACCGGGGTGTGCCCCAGGTCGACTGCCGTCGCCGCTCACGGTCGTGGAAGGCCGGGTTGGGCATCGACGCGGCGTGACGCAGGGTCGCGAGCAAGGCCGGCGGCAGCGAGGCTGCCTTGACCCGAATGGTGCCGCTGAGCTCTACCTCGACCGACCGCGGCATCGGCACGTCGATCTTCGTTGCGCTCGCCTTGACGACCTTGTCCACGCCGCTGCCCGTACGAACCGCGCCGAGCAGCGTCGCGACGTGCGTCAGCTCCGCGGGGGTGACCCGCGGGAGCGACGAGAGGTAGCTCCACTGGTCTTCGTGCGGTTCGAGGGTGGCCAGGTCCAGGAACACCGTCGTGCCCGTTCGGCGACGGCGACCCTGCAGAGGGGCAGCGATCAGGTTGCCGATCCCTCCCGAAGGCAGCAGGTCCTGCGAAGGGAAGAGCCGGTCGTAGCTCGCCAGGTTGAGCCGCCCGGCCATGGTCATGGCTTCTCGCAGCAAGCCGGTGCCCAGCTGCCTGGCCTGTGCCGCGGGGACCGCTGAGGTGAAGAAGACCCACACGTGTGCGCCCGCTCCCGAGCGGGACACCTCCAGCGCCGCGGTCACGCCGTATGCCCGAGCGGCCTTCAGGTACGCCAGGGCATCGAGCAGGGCGGTGGCGCCGTCGAAGTCCGCTGCGAGCCAGTGGCACCGGTCTTTGTCGAGCAGCGGGTACAGGCCGATCTCCACGTCTCCGGACAAGTGCCGGGTGACCACCTCCTCCGTGAGCGGCAGGTAGTGCCGATCGGCTGGACGTACTGCCGTGCGGAACCCGCCCTGTACGGCCGGCATCCAGCCACCTCGTCCGGTGCGTTCGCTGTCCCAACGGACGGCGTATACGTCACCGCGAGCCCGGAACAGGCTCGCGTAGCACGCGACCTTCTCCCTCGCGACCGACGCCGCCGTGACCGTCCTCGGCGCGGCGTCGAACATCACGGTGGGTGCCGCCCCGGGGCGCTTGCTCTCCTGCTCCGAGATCTTCAGGACCCCGCGCAGGTGCGCGTTGTCGGCCTCGAGCTCCGCTATCCGCGAGCGCATCGCATCCAGGTCGCCCGTGCGGCTCAGCTGCGCGCCGCCACGTGATGGCCGGTCGTCTCTGGTCACGACCTCACCCGCTCGAGAGGCGCTGACGGACCGCTGCGACGCAAAGCCACGAGCCGACGTCACACGCGGCTCATGTCGGTCGACAGGACTCTCCGCTCCCGTAGCTTCCGCACGAAGACCCGGAAGCGATCCCATGGCCTCCACACATTGCCGGTTGATCCCTTCGGTGCTCACGCCCGCCTGAGCTCAATGCCGGTCGTGCACACCCCGGCAGGAGGCAGCCGGCGCACCCGGGCCACGACAGCCGCGTCGGGTGCCGGACGCATGAGCTCGGAGATGACGTCGGTATCCAGCACGACCGACCTTGTGCCAGCAGGCGAGGTCACGCTCACTCGGGCAAGGTCGCGGCGCGGGGCCCCTCAGTGCGAGGGAGCAGATCGAGGTCAACCCCTCCTCGCTCTCCGAAACGGCCGAGGAGTGCTTGGGCCAACCCGGTGGACTCGGTCGCTACGCCGACGGCATCGGTGAGGATGGCGCGGATCTCGGCCTCCGTCGAGCGGCCATGCTGGGCGGCGCGGACCCGCAGTCGTTCACGCACCTCGTCGTCCAGATCCCTGATGCTGAGCACAGCCTCGCAACCGCCTCCTCTGCTACCAATGCTATCAGTAACTTCATGTTGTGGCCGGGTCAGCGCGGCAGCACTGCAGCCAAACGTGTTCGGATCAGCGCGGCCTGCTCGAACGGCAGACAGCAGCCTCCCGCCCTCGCCGGGACGCTCACCGTCTCGGTCCGCCAGGGCAGATCCGCCAGCTCCGGCGAGGCCGCTTCCCCGTCTCGCCACCTCTTCGGTGCTCAACGCCGGCGGCGGGCGGGCCACCCGGCGCACCGCACCGATCGGATGGATCGGACAGGCCGCCGCTACTTGATCGCGACCGCACCCACCGGGGAGCCGACCGCGCCGGTGATCGGCAGCGGGCTTGCCGCCAGCATGAACTCGTACCGGCCGTCCGCGGCGCAGTCGGCTGCCAGCGCGTCCAGGTCGAAGATCTCCCCGAACGCCAGCCCCATGTGCACGAGCGCGACGGTGTGGAGCGGCTGGAAGTGGTCGATCTCGTTGGGGCGGACCTCGACCCCCCAGGTGTCGGAGACGATCGCGGCCACTTCGCGCTCGTGCAGCCACGGCGCGGTGTGCAGGGACAGCCCCGGCGCCGAGCCGCCTGCGTAGTCACCCCAGGCGTGGCGGCGGGCACCCAGATGACCCGTACGGACGACCAACGCGTCACCCCGCGACACCGTCACGCGCTGTGCCTGCAGGCACTCCTCGATGTCCTCGACGCTGACTGCGTACCCGGGCTCGAGCGCGTCGACGCCACGCAGCCCCGCGACGTCGACCAGGACACCGCGCAGGACCAGCCGGTCGGCCCACTTCTGGATGCCGTTGCGAGCCGCTCCCGCGGCCGAGTGGTCGGCCGCGCTGTAGCCGTTCCACATCTGGCCGCGATGGAAGATGTGCGCGAGCGAGTCCCACTGCGTGCCCGACTGCGTCGGCATGATCACCATGTCGTCGGAGAAGCCGAAGCCGGGTCGCGCACCGAACGACGCGAGCGACTTGCGCTGCCGGCCGGCGAGGTGGTCGGTGCCGGTCGCCGTGGTCACCAGCAGCGGGTTCTGGCGCAGCCCGCCGGGCTGCGGCCCGGCCTGGTCGTAGGGCAGCGACATCGAGATGACGCGCCCGTCCCGCACCAGCGCCGCGGCGGCGCGTACCTGCTCGGGGCCGACGAGGTTCATCGCGCCCAGCTCGTCGTCCTCGCCCCACATCCCCCAGCGGCTGAGCCGGCCGATGTAGTCGGTCAGGACGGGGTCGTCAGCCTGGGGATCGTCCACGGTCAGACGGTGACCGGGGCGACCACGGACTTGTAGCCGGGCCAGGCGCCGCGGGCGGAGGCCTGGACCGTCGCCCGGATCTCCCCCATCAGCTCGATGCCGAGGCTGACCTCGTCACCGGCGGCCAGCCACGGGTACTCCTCCGGGCTGTGCCGGATCGAGAGCTCGAGGATGCAGCCGCCCTGGCACGTCCCGCTGCCGAGGAGCGACCCGGCCTCGACCCGCGAGTTCCATGACGCGTACGAGATGAGCTCCTCGAACGACCAGTAGGCCGAGGACCAGTGGTCGCCGCCGTAGCGCTTGCCGTTGACGGCCGACGTCATCTCCAGGTCGAAACCGGTACCTGAACGGCGGTGTTCGATCTCGTCGGGGGTGACGAAGATCGGGCCGAGCGAAGAGCCGAAGTCCTTGCCCTTGAAGGGTCCGAGCCGCCCGTCCATCTCGGCGAACTGGATGTCGCGCGCCGACCAGTCACACAGGATCATGTAGCCGGCCACCAGACCGGTCGCCTGCTCGGGCGTCACCGACTCGACGGTCCGACCGATGATCGCGCCGACCTCGAGCTCGAAGTCGAGCCGCTGCGAACCGCCGGGGATCTCGATCGCGTCGCGCGGTCCGCGCAGCGTGGCGGCGTTGCTGAAGTAGCCGATCGGCTGCCGGTACCAGACCTCCGGGCCCCGGGCCATGCCCGCCTGCCGCCAGGCCGGGGCGATGTGCTCCTCGAACACCATGAAGTCGCGCATCGACGGCGGCGTCACCGGGGCGACGAGTGCCAGGTCGGCCACCGGCTGCACGGAGTCGGGCGACGCCACGATGCCCGCGCCCAGCTCCAGGAGACGTGAGCCGTCGTCACCGAGTGTCGGCTCCAACGCCGTCGTCGACTCGGACAGCGCGACCGTGTCGTCGTCGGTCAGCACGCCGATCCGGGGGCCGGTGGCGGTCAGAGCACGGACGAAGCGCATGGCTCTCCTCAGAGATGTCGCGGGAACGGGATCAGGCGGTGCGGGTACGGCTGCGGATCAGCGAGGCCGCCGTCACCGCGAGGACCAGACCGGTGCCGTAGAAGGCGTCGACGACCCAGCCGGAGTACCCCATCAGCTGCAGGCCGTAGATGCCGGTCTCCAGGAAGTAGATGCCGAGGAACGTGCCCATCGGGTTGAACTGGCCAGGGCGCACGATCGCCGTGCCGAGGAACACCGCGGCCAGTGCGGGCAGCAGGTAGCTCGACGAGCCGGTGGCATCGAAGCCGCCGATCGACGCGACCAGCAGCACACCAGCGAGACCGGCGACGAGCCCGGCCACGACGTAGCTGGCGGCGCGGACGCGGTCGACGTTGATGCCGGCCAGCCGGGCGACCTCGCGGTTGGCCCCGACGAAGATCACGTGCCGGCCGATCGGGGTCCAGCTGAGCACGTACGCGAACACGATGCAGGCGACGAGGCCGTAGTAGAAGGACAGCGGCAGACCGAGCAGGTGGTGCTGCGCGATCTCGGTGAAGGTCTTGCTCGACACCGACACCGTGTTCGACGACGAGATCAGCTCGGCGATGCCGAGGAAGAGGCTGGCCGTCCCTAGCGTCACGATCAGCGAGGGCACGCCCAGCTTGACGATGAAGAAGGCGTTGAGCAGCCCACAGCCGACAGCGGCGAGGAGCGCGAGGAAGCAGGCGAGCCCGAGGTTCATGTGGTGCAGCCCCGTGAGCACCGGCACCATCGTGGCCGACAGGCCCATCACGCCGGCGAACGACAGGTCGAACTCGCCGACGACGAAGGTGCAGAGCGCTGCCACCGACAGGAGCAGCAGGGCGGACTGCGAGCCGAAGATGCCCTGTCCCGCCGAGACGGTGAAGAACGTGTGCGGCTTGAGCCCTCCGAAGATCCCGGCCATCACGGCCCACACGGCCAGCAGCGCGTAGCGCGACCCGAGGATGCGGGCCCGGTCAGCCGTGACCAGCTGGCGGCGGCCCTTGGGGGCCGGCGGCGTGGTTGCCTCGACCGGCGCATGCTCCGGGCCCGGCTGAGGCCGACGGCCCACGCCACGCGCGGCCTGCGTCTCGCTGGTCTGCTCCGACATGGTCATGGGCTGCTCCCTGCGGTTGCCTGGGTACCGGCGTAGATCTGTTCGACGATGGCATCGGGCGTCAGGGCGGTCGCTTCGACCAGACCGGTCTCGCCGTAGACGAGGACGCGGTCGCAGGCCGCCGCGAGGTCTTCGGGTTCGCTGCTCACCAGCAGCACGCTGACGCCGCTGTCGGCCGCGCGCTGGACGCTGCGCAGGATGTCCTGCCGTGCGCCGATGTCCACGGCCTGGGTCGGCTCGTGCAGCACCATCACGGCGGGCGCGAGCGCCATCCACTTCGCGAGCAGCACCTTCTGCTGGTTGCCGCCGCTCAGCTGCTTCACGAGCAGCAGCGGGTCGCGCGGACGGATGTCGAGCGTGTCCGTGGCCTTCTGCGCCTCGGCCTGCTGCCACGTGCGCGCCACGAACCACGGCTTGCCGCGGTGCTTCAATGCCGGCAGCGTGATGTTGTCCTGCACGCTCTGATCGAACGCGAGTCCGTCGCGGTCACGGCGCTCGGGCACCAGCACCAGGCCGGCGCGCAGGCAGGCGCCCACCGACGCCTTACGCAGCTCGAGCGTCTTGCCGCGGATCTCCAGCCGGCCACCCTCGGCCGGTTGCGCCCCGGTGAGCAGGTACGGGATGTCCTCGTAGCCGCTGCCCGGCAGGCCGGTCAGGCCCAGCACCTCGCCAGCGGCGACCGCGAAGTCGACGGCGCGCACACGTGGCCCGGCGAGACCCTCGACGGTCATGGCCGGCGCGGTCGGCCGGTCGTGCGTCGACGACCGCGGTGGCGCGGCGGCGACAGCCGCGCCGAGCATCTTCCGCGCGACGTCCTGTTCGGTGAGCTCGTTGGTCACGAGCCCGACGCCGGCGGTCTTGCCGTCGCGCAGGATGGTGAGCCGGTCGGTGATACTGAGCAGCTCCGGCAGGTTGTGGCTGATCATCAGCACCGAGCTGCCCGAGGCCGCGATGCGGCGCAGCAGGCCGTGGATCCGGGTGAGATCCCCGCCGTTGAGCGGTCGCGTCGACTCGTCCAGGATCACGAGCCCGGCGCCGCTGGTCTGGTCGCGCATCGCCCGCGCGATCGCGACTTCCGCGCGCTCGGGGGCGGTCAGGCCGCCCACGAGCGCGCGGGGATCGAGGTCGACCCCGAGCCGGGCGAGCGTCTCGGCCGCCAGCTGGTCGCGCTTCTTGCGGTCGATCCGACCGTGCGACGTCGGGAAGCCGCCGATGCAGACGTTCTCCGCGATCGTCAGCTGGTCGAGCAGGCCGAGGTCCTGGTGGACCACCGAGACCCCGGCCGCGTGCACCTCCCGCCACCGCACCGGCTGCCGCATGGCCTCGCCGTCGACGAAGTACTCGCCGCCCGCGTCCATCTGGTGGAAGCCGGTGACGATCTTGACGAGGGTTGACTTCCCCGACCCGTTCTGGCCCGCGAGACCATGGATCTCGCCGGCCTGGACGGAGAGCACGACGTCGTCGAGGACCTTGGTGGGGCCGAAGGTCTTCGACAGTCCGCGGACGTCCAGCCGAGCCGGGGCCGCACCCATCTAGGAGACAGCCCACGCGGTCTTGAAGGTCGTCTGGAAGCTGTCATCGCCGTACCAGTCGTTGCTGGCGTACGCGCCCGGCGTCAGCGTGAGGCTGCCGACGTTGCTGCTGTTGAAGACCCGCTCCGGGCCGACCCCCTCGTTGGGCACAGAGCCGGTCATCATCCGCAGGATGCCGTCGGCGTACTGCCAGCCGATGTAGATCGGGCTCAGACCGACGTCCACGAACTGCACGGTGTTCGACTTGATGCGCTGCAGCGCATCAAGATCGCCGTTAGTGCCGGCCATCTTGACTTTGTTGGTGAAGCCGGCGTTCTGGATGCCCGCGTACGTGCCCTGCCCGGCGGCATCGAGCTCGTCGACGACGTAGGTGGTGCCCGGGTGCGAGGTCAGCGCCGAGGCGACCTGCGACGGCACCTTCTGGATGGCGGCCGTGTTGTAGTCGACCTCGTCGATCGTGCAGCCCGGGCAGCTGGTCTGCACGAACTGCTTGCCGTAGGCAGCGCCCGCCTTGGTCGACGGCGAGTCGGTGACGCCGAGATAGATGATCTTAGCCTTGCCACCGCTGTCGGTGATCACGCTCTCCATCTGGAGCTTCTGCGCCTGGTTCAGCGCCGCCGCCCCGTCGTCGAAGGCCAGCGACGGGCTGGCGGTCTTGCCACCGTCGGCGGCTTCCCCGGCGACCAGCACCGGGATGTGGTGCGAGACCAGGTTGTCGAACGCGGACGGCAGCAGGGCGTAGTCGATGTAGCCCGTGACGACCGCGTCGGCACCCTGCGTCTGCGCCTGCTGCAGGCAGGAGGCGATGTTGGTGGGCAGGAACTTGCCGTCGCAGAGGTGGTACTTCAAGCCGGCCGCCGTCAGACCCTGCTGCATGCCGAGGCCGAAGTTGGCGAGGATCGGCACGGAGGCGCCGATCGGGATGTACCAGACCGTCTTGCCGGCGAGCGAGCTCACCCCGCCCGAGATCGTCGGGATCGTGGGGTAGCTGGTGGCGGCGGCCGAGTACGTGGCCAGGTCAGCCGCGAACTGGCTGGATGTGCCGGCGCTGCTGGTGGCGCCGCCGGTGGCGGCAGAGCTGCTCGGCGGGCTCGATGCCGAGCCCGAGCCCGAGCTCGAGCTCGAGCTGCTGCCGCAGGCAGCAAGCGCGACGGCGGCACCGAGGCCGAGCAGGAGCGCCTGGCGACGATGCCGGGGAACGCGATGGGTGGTCGACACGTGTGCTGGCCTCCGTTGGCTGGGATGGTCTGACGCCGTCCGGACGGGGCGAGTGTGCAAAGTCACATGACCCGTGTCAAGGATTCTCTCCCAGGAAATCGATCGTGGGAGCCAGATTGTTACCTGGCGTCATCGTCGCGTACGCTGGCGTCGCGCCAGACGTCCGTGCGACGTGCGGGGCCCGGCAGGCAGAAGACGAGGTGACCGAGGTGCGACCAGCCCGGAGCCTGAGCCATGCCGTGCTCGTCGAGCTGCGCGCCGAGCTCCTCGGCGGCCGCCACGAGCCCGGGTCGCGGCTGAGCCCCCGGGCGCTCGCGACCCGTTTCGAGGTCAGCCTGTCCGTCGTCCGCGAGGCCCTGAACCGGCTCACCGAGCAGGGCCTGGTGACCTCCGAGGCCCAGCTCGGCTTCTCCGTCGTCCGCATCGACCTGACGGACGTCCGTGACATCGCGCGTGTCCGCATCCTGATCGAAGGAGCCGCGCTGCGCGACGCGGTCGAGCACGCCGACGTCGAGTACGAGGCGCGGGTCCTCGCCAGCCACCACCGGCTGTCGCGGACACCGGGCGGACAACCCGAGGTGCCGACCTCCGAGGAGTGGGTCGTCGCGCACGCGGCGTTCCATGCGGCCCTCATCAGCGCCGCGCCCAGCCCCCGCCTGCGCGACCTGGCCGCAGGCCTGCGCGACATGAGCGAGCTGTCCCGGCGGTGGTCGGAGTCGCTCACCGAGCGGCAGGTCGTCCGTGACGTCGCCGGCGAGCACCGGGCGCTGACCGCCGCGGTGCTCGCACACGAAGCCGACCTGGCCGTCTCGCTGCTCACCGACCACATCGCGCTGACGGCCGACCGGCTCGCCGAGGTCCTGGAGGTCCTGGAGGTCACCGACGGTGCTGCACCTCGAGGGGCGACCCGTGTCGCCCGCTGACGAGCCGGTCTGGACGCCGGACCCGGCGACTGCCGCGACCTCGCAGGTCGCCGCGTTCGCGCGTCGGGTGTCGGGCCGACACGGCATCGACCTGCCCGACTACCGGTCGCTCTGGCAGTGGTCGGTCGACCACCTCGCCGACTTCTGGCAGGAGGTACGCGACCTCTTCGAGGTCGACCTCGGCTCCCCCACCTCGGTGCTGGCGGACGACGCGATGCCCGGTGCGGTCTGGTTCCCCGGCGCGACCCTCAACTACGTGAGCCAGGTCTTCCGCGACCGGCCGCCGACCCAGGTCGCGGTCGTCGCGGTGACCGAGGACGGCGCCCACACCGAGATCAGCTGGGCCGAGCTCGAGCGGCAGACCGCAGCCTTCGCCGCGACCCTGCGCGGGCTCGGCGTCGGGCTCGGCGACCGGGTCGTGGGCTACCTCCCCAACGGCGCCGAGGCGCTCGTCGGGTTCCTGGCCACCGCCAGCATCGGAGCCGTCTGGTCGTGCTGCGGACCGGACTACGCCGCGCCCGCAGCGGCGACCCGGCTCGCGCAGCTCGAGCCGCTCGTGCTGGTCGCGGCTGACGGCTACCACTTCGGCGGCAAGACCCACGACCGGCGTGACCAGGTCGTCGCACTCACCGAGCTGCTGCCGACGGCGACCGCCGTCGTCCACGTTCCGCACCTCGGGCTCGCGCCGGCGACAACATCCCGCCGCGACCTGAGGTGGGCCGAGGCGACCGCCGGCGACGCGACCCTGGTCCCGGAGCGCGTGCCGTTCGACCACCCGCTGTGGGTCCTGTACTCGTCAGGGACGACCGGCGTCCCCAAGGGTCTGGTCCACGGCCACGGCGGCGTCGTGCTCGACGCCCTCAAGGGCGGTGCGTTCCACCTCGACCTCACGGCCGCCGACAGGATGCTCTGGTACACCACCACCAACTGGATGATGTGGAACTTCCTGGTCTCCTCGCTGCTCGCCGGAGCGTCGGTGGTCGCCTACGACGGCAACCCGTCCAGCCCGCAGCCCGACCAGCTCTGGCGGCTCGCCGCGGAGCACGGTGCGACGGTGTTGGGCACCAGCCCCGGCTATCTGCTGGCCTCGGAGCGAGCGGGTCTGCAGCCTGCCGTCGACCACGATCTGTCCCGCATCCGCCTCGTCGGAGCCACCGGCTCACCGCTGCCGGCGGCCGCGTCGTACTGGGTCAGGGAGCAGCTCGGCCCCACGGTGCCGCTGGTCTCGACCTCCGGCGGCACCGACATCGTCGCGGCGCTGGCCTGTTGGGCACCGACGGTGCCGATCTATGCCGGAGAGCTGTCGTGCCCGGCACTCGGCGTAGCGCTCGACGCCTTCGACGAGGCCGGCCGCTCCACCCGCGGCCACGTCGGCGAGCTGGTCGTGACGCGCCCGATGCCCACGATGCCGGTGATGCTCTGGAACGACCCCGACGGCAGCCGCTACCGCGACACGTACTTCGACACGTACCCCGGCGTCTGGCGGCATGGCGACTGGGTCACGATCACCGACCGCGGCACCATGATCATCCACGGTCGCTCGGACGCGACCCTGAACCGCAACGGCGTACGCATGGGCAGCGCCGACATCTACGCCATCGTCGAGAAGGTGCCGGGCATCACCGAGGCGCTGGTCGTCGGCATCGACCGTCCGGACGGTCGCTACTGGATGCCGCTGTTCGTCGTCCTCGACGACGGCGTCGTGCTCGACGACGACCTGCGGACCACCGTCGTCGACCGACTGCGGCGCGAGGCATCGCCACGCCACGTGCCGGACGAGATCATCGTGGTACCGGCGATCCCTCACACCCGTACGGGGAAGAAGCTCGAGGTCCCGATCAAGCGGATGCTGCTCGGGGCGAAGGCGGCGGACGTCCTCAGCCTCGGCGCGGTCGACGACCCGGGCGCCCTGACCGCGTTCGAGGTGATCGCCGACCGCGTACGGGTCTAGTCGGCGCTAACCGGTAAGGCGAGGCAGCAGGCTCAGCGCGGTGGTCCGAAAAGCCTGCTGCGCAACGGGATCCGCGAGGAGCGGCGACCCGGCGAGCTGGGCAGCGAGACCGGCGACCAGGTCCCCGTTCGTGAAGGGGTAGTCGCTGCCGTAGACCAGCCGGTCGGGTCCGACGAGCGAGAGCAGCGCCGGCAGCGCCCGCGGGAGCGGCATCCCCGCGAGGTCGTAGTAGACGGTGCCGAGGGTCGACAACAGGTCGACGGGGTCGGGCTCGCCGGACAGGACGCGGTTCAGCCGGTCCACCCGGTCGCACACGACGGGGAGCGCGGCGCCGCCGTGCGGCACCACCCAGCGGATGTTCGGGTGACGCGTGAGGACCCCGGACAACGCCATGTTGACGACAGCGCGGGTGGTGTCGAACAGGAACTCCAGCATCGGCCTGGGTCGACCGAAGGCCGTCTGCTCCCACCCGCACGGCGAGACCGGGTGGATCGTGACGACCGCCGCCCGCTCGTCCAGGGCAGCCATGACCGGCTCGAGCCGGGCGTCGCCGAGGTAGACGTCGTCGGAGTGGGTGTGGACGCCGATGCCGTCGGCGCCGAGCTCGTCGTACGCGTGGTCGATCTCCGCGATCGCCGCGTCGACGTCCGGCAGCGGCAACGTCGCCAGCAGGGCGAAGCGGTCCGGGTGACGACCGACCGTCGCGGCGCCGTCGCCGTTGACCGCGCGCGCCAGGCCGGCGCGTTCCGGCGGCGGCAGGAACTCCACGCCCGGCGAGGAGATGGACAGCGCAGCCGCCGCGATCCCGACGTTGTCCATCATCGCGAGAGCATCGCTCTCGTCCCACTCGGGCAGGGCAGGCATGCCGTCGGGATGAGCCTGGCCGTGCGCGAGCGCGGCCTCGCGATAGCGGGGCGGCAGGAAGTGCGCGTGCAGATCGATGGCCCCGGACAGCGGTGTCGCAGGCACGGTCACGCGTCGATCACCTCGGCCTGTCGCTCGCGCCGCCGCGTCGGCGGTCTGGTGGCGAGCTCCAGCAGGATCTGGGCGGTCCGGTCGACGTGGGCTTCGAACAGCTCGACGGCGAGGTCGGCGTCGTGGTCGAGCGCCGCCTCCATCAGGCCGCGGTGCTCACCGGCGATGTCGCGCCTGACTTCCGTCACCCCGCCCGACCAGGCCCGGTAGAGCTCGGCCGCGTCGGACAGCCGGTCGCAGATGCCGAGCAGCAGCTCGTTGCCGCAGGCGGCGATGAGGGTGTGGTGGAAGGCGACGTGCGCGACCGCCCAGTCGTTGTTGCGGCGGCCTTCGCCGGCCAGGTAGATCGGCTGGCTCGCCATCCGGTGGTGCGCGGCCAGCACCTCCGACTCCCACGCGACGTCACCCTGCCCGACCGACAGTCGCAGCGCGGCACCCTCGTTGACCTTGCGGGCGACGGTCAGCTCGCCCAGCGCCTGCGGCGACAACGGGGTGACGTGGAAGCCACGGTTCCGCTCGATGCGGACCAGGCTCTGTGCCGACAGCAGCCCGAGCGCCTCGCGCATCACGCCGATGCTCACGCCGAACCGCTGTCCGAGCTCGACCGGGAGCAGCCGCTCGCCCGGTGCGAAGTCGCGGTTGAAGATGTCGGCGCGCAGCTGCTCGTACACGTCGACGGCGAGGCTCTCCGCGCCGGGTCGCTTCGCCATGCCGGAATCGTACGACGCAGGATGAATAGATTCTCCCTTGACAGTCGAGTCTTTCGTGTTCAGTGTGCTGTCATCCGCCGCAGGATCGCCCGTCGGCGGTCCGCCCCTGCCTCCTGGAGTCTCCCGTGCAGCTCGCCAACGTGGCCGGACGCGCCATGATCCTCGGATCGGACGGCTCAGGACTGGACGTCGCGAAGGCGAGTGACGGTCGGTTCCCCGCCGACCCGCAGGCCCTGTACGAGCACTGGGACGAGCTCGTCGCGTGGGCCGCCGGCCAGGACGGCAAGGCCGACCTGGCCGTCGACGAGGCGAGCCTCGGCGCACCGACCCCGATGCCGCGGCAGGTCTTCGCCATCGGGCTGAACTACGGCGCCCACGCGGACGAGTCGCGGCTCGGCCGACCCGAGGCGCCGCCGGTCTTCACCAAGTTCCCGACCTCGATCACTGGCCCTTACACGGCCGTGACACTGCCGAGCGAGAGCGTCGACTGGGAGGTCGAGCTCGTCGCGGTCATCGGCCGCACGGCGCACGTCGTCGCCGAGAGCGACGCCTGGAGCCACGTCGCCGGCCTGACGATCGGGCAGGACCTCTCCGAGCGTGTCGTGCAGCTGGTCGGCCCCGCCCCGCAGTTCTCGCTCGGCAAGTCGTTCGTCGGCTTCGCGCCCCTCGGTCCGGCGCTGGTGACCCTCGACGAGGTCGACCACTACGAAGACCTCGCGCTCAGCTGCCGCCTCGGCGACGAGGTGCTGCAGTCCGGGCGGACGTCCCAGATGCTCTTCAAGGTGCCCGAGCTGATCGCCCGGCTGTCGGCGGTCTGCACGTTGCTCCCCGGCGACATCATCTTCACCGGCACGCCCTCCGGCGTCGGCGTCGCCCGCGACCCGCAGCGGTTCCTGCCGGTCGACGGCGTCCTCACGTCCACGATCGAGGGGCTGGGCGAGATGCGCCAGACCTTCGTCGCCGGGCCCACCCACCCCGCGGCTTAGAGGAGCATCAAGTGGCACTGCAACGCCTCACCAAGATCGTCGTCGGCGTCCCGAACGTCAGGCAGACCGCGGACTACTACGAGGACTTCGGCCTGACCCCGGCCGCGTCGGCCGGTGAGGTCCGGACGCTGTCGACCGTCGACGGCGGCGAGCAGATGGTCCTCACGACCAGCGCCCGTCGCCGGCTGCTCGAGCTGCACATCGGTGCCGACGACCGCGACAACGTCGACCGCGTCGTCTCCAACCTTGGCCGCCTCGAGATCCCGGCGCAGCGGACGGCCGACAGCGTCACCGCGTACGACCCCGGCACCGCGGTCACGGTCACGGTGGCGGTCACACCGCGGCTGGAGCAGGTGGACACGCCCCCGCCGGCCTACAACGGCCCGGGTCACCTGGCCCGGCTGAACAACCGCGCCCCCGGCGTCGAGCGGACGAACCGCGTCCGCCCCCGCCGGCTCGGCCATGTCGTCCTCGGCTCGACCGACCAGGAGCAGTCGCAGCGGTTCCTCACCGAGGGCATCGGCTTCAAGGTCAGTGACACCGTTCCCGGCCTGGCCGCGTTCCTGCGCTGCTCCACCGACCACCACAACGTGCTCGTGCAGCAGGCACCGCTGGCGTTCCTGCACCACAGCTCGTGGCAGGTCGACGACGTCGACGAGGTGGGGCGCGGTGCGACCGCGATGCTCGAGAAGGACCCGAGCCGGCACGTCTGGGGCCTGGGTCGTCACCACGTCGGCTCGAACTTCTTCTGGTACCTGCGCGACCCGGCCGGCAACTTCTCGGAGTACTACTCCGACCTCGACTGCATCGTCGACGACGCGCTCTGGACCCCGAGGACATGGTCGGGCATGAAGGGCCTCTACAACTGGGGTCCGCCGCCGCCCCCGTCGTTCCTGGCGCCCGACGACCTCGCCGCGCTGATGACCGGCGCCCACAGCGCATGACCGCGACGCACGACGAGGTCGATGACGTCCTCATCGTCGGGTGGGGTCCGGTCGGACAGACGCTCGCGATCCTGCTCGCCCAGCACGGCCTGCGCGTCCGGGCGGTCGAGAAGTTCGCCGAGCACTACCCGCGGCCTCGTGCCGTGCACTACGACGACGAGATCGCCCGGGCCTTCGCGGTCGCGCGTGTGGGTGAGCAGATCGCGGCCGTCAGCGAGATCGGCGGTGACTACGACTGGCAGACCAGCGACGGACGCACCCTGCTGCACTTCGACTGGACGGCGCTCGGGGGCAACGGCTGGCCGAGCGCCAACATGTTCCATCAGCCGCACGTCGAGCAGGTCCTCAACCAGCGGGCGGCCGACTTCCCACTGCTGACCGTCCAGCGCGGCACCCGCGCCGTCGGCGTCACCGACCGGGGCGACCGGGTCGAGGTGACCGTGCAGTCCGCGGCCGGCCACGAGTCGGTCCTGACCGCCCGGTACGTCGTGGGGTGCGACGGCGCCAACAGCTTCGTCCGCGAGACCATCGGAGCCACCCTCCACGACCTCGGCTTCTTCTTCGACTGGCTGATCCTCGACGTGCTGCCGAGCGAGCCCATGGTGATGAAGCCGTCGAACCTGCAGATCTGCGACCCGGCCCGGCCGACGACCGTCGTGTCGGGCGGCCCGGGGCGCCGCCGGTGGGAGTTCATGCGACTGCCGACCGAGACGATCGAGGAGCTCAACACCGAGGAGACCGCGTGGCGGCTGCTGCAGCCCTGGCACCTCACCCCGGAGAACGCGACGCTGGAGCGGCACACCGTCTACACGTTCCAGGCGCGCTGGGCCGACCAGTGGCGGATGGGCCGGGTGCTGCTCGCCGGCGACGCGGCGCACCTCATGCCGCCGTTCGCTGGTCAGGGTATGTGCTCGGGGATCCGCGACGCCCTGAACCTGTCGTGGAAGCTGGCGCTGGTGCTGAGCGGGGGCGCACCGGACACGCTGCTCGACACCTACACGTCCGAGCGGTCGGCCCACATCCAGCACGCGATCGGGCTGTCGATCCAGCTCGGCAACGTCATCTGCATCGCCGACCCCGAGCAGGCCGCGGGCCGCGACGCCGTGATGCTGCAGGCAGGCGGCCGACCCGAGCTGGCGCTGCCGCCGCTGCCGCCGGAGATCCTCGGCCCCGGCGTGCTGCACTCCGGCCCCGACGGCGTCCTGGTCCCGCCGGTCGGTCAGCTCGGCTCGCAAGGCCGCGTCACGACGTCCGCCGGTACGACGGGCCGGTTCGACCAGGTGGTCGGCACCGGCTTCGTGGTGACCGTCGCGGCCACCGCCGCTCCCGACCCCGCGACGGTGCTGCCGGCCGACCAGCTCGCTGCGCTCGAGGCGATCGGCACCCAGCTGGTCGTCGTCGCCGCTCCGGGTACGTCGGTCACGGCGCCGGCCCCCTGGCAGGTCGTCGAGGATGTCGACGACCACTACCTGCCGGCCCTCGCCGCCGCAGGTCACGCGGCCCTGGTCGTACGCCCCGACTTCTACGTCTTCGGCGCGGCCACGACGGCCGACGGTCTGCCGGAGATCGTGGCGGACCTGCTAGCGCAGCTCGGCGTCCGCAGCGCCGCCGCCGTCGCCTGAGCCCGCGTCAGCCCAGCGAGAGCAGCGCGGCCGCGGTGCCGCCGGCGATCGCGGCGGTCTCGGCGTCGGTCAGCCCGATGCCGCCAAGCCGCTGGATCGGGTCGGCGACACCCATGTCGAACGGGTAGTCGGTGCCCAGCAGGACCCGGTCGGCGCCGATCGCGCCGACCAGCCGCGCCAGGCCGTCGGTGGTGTAGACGAGCGAGTCGACGTACAGCCGCCGCAGGTACTCGCGCGGACACTGCGCCATCGTGCGGCTCTCGGGACGGACCTCGTACGCGTGGTCGGCCCGGCCCAGGTAGTGCGGGAAGTAGCCACCGCCGTGGGCCGCGCAGATCGTGAGTCCGGGGAAGCGGTCGAGCACGCCGCCGAAGACCAGGTGGTGCAGCGCGAGGGTCGTCTCGGTCGGCTGCCCGACGATGTTCCCCAGGTACGCGGTGTCGAGGCGCGAGCCGAGGCTGCATCCCCAGGGGTGGATGAACACGAAAGAGCCGAGCTCCTCGGCCGCGGCCCAGAACGGGTCGAGGGCGCGGTCGGAGAGCTCGCGGCCCCGGACGCTCGTGGAGATCTCGACCCCGCGCATGCCCTGCCGCAGTGTCGCGCGCCGCAGCTGCTCGGCGGCTGCCTCGGGATGTTGCAGCGACACGGCCGCCAGACCGACGAGCCGGCCCCGACCCTGCTCGACGAGCAGGACGATGTGCTCGTTGGCGGCGGCGACGATCTCGTCAGCGAGCGAGGCGTCGGCCCAGTAGCTGTAGAGGGTGGGCACCACGCTGATCGCGTGGATGTCGATGCCACCCGCATCCATCCGTGCGAACCGCACGTCGAGGTCGTCGAGCGGCGAGCGGTACTCGCCGCGGACCAGCTCGATGTTGCGAGCGGTCGACGCTGCTCCGAACGTCGCGAGCTGCGCGGCCTGGTCTGCCAGCAGGCCCGGCTGTCCCGCCGCCAGCTCCGCGATGGCCGGGACGTCGACATGCGCGTGGACGTCGACGGTCGGGGTCACGCGGACACGCACTGGTTCCGCTGCGTCCCCAGGCCGGTGATCGTCGCCGTCATGACATCGCCATCCTGCAGGAACCGGCCGTAGTGGGCGCCGTTGCCCGCCGGCGAACCGGTCAGCAACAGGTCGCCGGGCCGCAGCGGGGTGATGGCGGAGACGTGCTCGATGAGCCGCGGGATGTCGAAGATCATGTCGGCGGTGGTCTCGTCCTGCATCGTCTCGCCGTTGAGCTGCAGCGTGATCCGCAGGTCGGTGACGTCCGGCATCAGGTGGGCGGGCGTCAGCCACGGTCCGGTCGGCAGGAACGTCGGGGCGTTCTTGCCGGCCAGCCAATCGGTCCCGATCCCTGGCATGTCCGGCCGGAAGACGCGGTCCCGCGTAGTCAGGTCATTGACCATCACGTACGCGGCGACGTATCCCATCGCCTGCGAACGTTCCACCTGGTAAGCCTCCCGACCGATGACGACGCCGAGCTCGAGCTCCCAGTCGTGCTGGCCACCGGTCGGCGGCAGGACGACGTCGTCGGTCGGCCCGCACATCGACGACGGCAGCCCGAGGAAGACGTACGGGGTGCCGGACTCCGCGCGGCGGTCCATCAGCACGATGGCCTCGCGCTCCGCGGCATCCCGGTCCTCGCCCCGCTCGACCGAGGCGGCCACCATCAGCTGGATCACGTGCGTCTTGTAGTTGGCGCCGCTCTGGAAGATCTGGCAAGGGACGACCGGCGGCAGCGCCGTCAAGCCAGCGCTCGCGCGGACGGCCGACGCCCAGCGGCTGGAGCCGGTCAGCGCCTCGAGCGACTTCTCGAGCCGCGAGACGCCTGCCGACCAGTCGGCGAGCAGCTGGTGGACGTCGGTGACACCGATGTCGAGGTCTGCGAGCGCCACGACCTCGCCGGCCACGACGACCGCAGCGAAGTCGGCCCCGTCGGCGTCGCGGTACCGGGCCAACGTGTACTGCGGTGCCCCAGGCATGCGGGTGTCCTCCGTCGTCGTCGATGGTCGGCCCGCAGGATGCTAGGCCCGCATCTCCTCGCGCGGAACACCCTGGCGATGATGCAGTTCATCGACGCTGTCGATGACACCCGGACGGCTCAGAGGTTCGCGGCGAGGGTCCGTAGGCACTCGCGCAGCCAGTGGTGCGCCGGGTCGTCATGCAGCACCGGGTGCCAGAACATGGTCTCCACGATGGGCAGCAGCGGGATCGGCGGCTCGAGCACCTTGATGTGGCGGCGGTTGGCCGAGCTGCGTACCAGCCGCTCGTGGACGAAGGCGAACAGCGACGTGCCGGGCAGCAGCGACGGCACGAGCGTGAAGCTCAGCGTCGACAGGGCGACCGCCGGCACGATACCCAGCCGCGCGAGCTGGATGTCGACGAAGGCCGCTCCCCCGTGGGTCGCGTTGTAGCGGACGTAGCGCAGCTGCGTGAGCTGCTCGACGCTGAGCTCGTCCCCGACCTCGCGATGCTGGTTCCAGACCGCGGCGACGTAGCGGTCCTCGTACAAGGCCTGGTGTGGGAAGTACAGCAATGACGGAGACGCCAGCTCCTTCGGCATGATCACGAGGTCCGCCTGCGACCGCTCCAGCAGCGTGTCTGTCGACGCGTCGACCGGGACGACGTTGACCGCGACGCGGGGCGCCTCGTCGTAGAGCCGCTCGAGAAGCGGCCGCAGCAGGGTGAGCGTCACGTAGTCGCTCGCGACGACGGTGAAGGCCCGCTCGTCCGTCGCCGGGTCGAAGTGCGGTCGCGCGACGATCATCTGCTCGAAGCCGGCCAGCACGGCGCGGACGGGTTCGACCAGGCACTGCCCCATCGGCGTCAGCTCGTGCACGCGGCCGTTGCGGACCAGCAGCGGGTCGTTGAAGACACGCCGTAACCGGGCCAGTGCGGCGCTCATCGCCGACTGCCCGATGCCGACGGACTCGGCCGCCCGGGTGACGTGCCGCTCGGTCAGCAGGGCGTTCAGCGGCACCACGATGTTGAGGTCGAGCCGCCGCAGTGCTGCGGAGGGATCCATCGTGCGATCATGACAGATCGACATCGATGACGTCGATGCTCGACATTCCCGATTGGTACTGTCGCCGACGTCACAGGCCGCCTAACCTGGCCGTCGACAGCGACGGAGCTGAGCGGAGGCAAGCATGCGCGTCCTGGTGGTGGGTGCCGGCATCGGCGGACTGGCCGCGGCGAGCGCCCTGCGCGACCGCGGCCACGACGTCGACGTCGTCGAGATCAAGCCGACGATGTCGGTCTACGGGGTGGGGATCAACCAGCCCGCGAACAGCCTGCGCGCGCTGCGCGCGATCGGGGTGCTCGACCAGATCCAGGCGGTCGGCTTCGCCTACGACCACACCGACTTCTACGACCACTTCGGTGAGCACGTCGTGCACGTGCCGTCGGGTCTCGGCGGCGACGTCCCCGCCAACACCGCTCTGCCGCGCGGCGAGCTGCACCGCATCCTCGGCGCGGCCGCGGAGGCGCGCGACGTGAAGGTCGCCTACGGCACCGTCGTCGAGGACATGGTCGACGACGGCGAGGGCGTCGACGTGACCCTCAGCGACGGTCGGCGGGAGCGCTACGACCTCGTCGCCGCCTTCGACGGCATCTCCTCGGCGACCCGTCGTCGCATCGTCGGTCCCGAGGCGGACGCGGTCTACTCCGGGTTCGGCGTCTGGCGCGTGACGCTGCCCCGGCCCGCCGACGTCACCGGCGTCCGCGTCTACCAGGGCATCGACTGCAAGGTGGGCTTCATCCCGCTCAGCGAGAAGACCATGTACATGTTCGTCGTGACGCCGGACCCCGAAGGTGTGCGTCACCCGAAGGAGACGATGGGGGCGACGCTGCGCGACCGGATGGCCGGCTTCGCCGGGCTGCCCGGCGAGGTCCGCGACGGACTGCAGGACGACGCCGACTACGTCTACAGCCCGATCTCCGACGTGCTGCTGCCGCTGCCGTGGTTCCGCGGCCGGGTCGGCATCCTCGGCGACGCGGCGCACGCCTGCGCCCCGCACCTGACTCAAGGGGCCGGCATGGCGCTGGAGGACGCGGTCGTGCTGACGGACTGCCTCGACGGACCCGGCTCGCTCGACGAGCGGCTCCGCGCGTTCGAGGCACGGCGCTATCCCCGCGTCCGTCTGGTGCAGGACGTCTCACACGGGATCCTGGAGGCCGAGATGGCGATCAACGATGACAACCGGGCCGGCGCGTTCGCGGGGATGCGCGAGCACCTGCCGGCGCAGAGCCGCGGCGTCGACGAGCAGCTGAACCAGCCGGCATGACCGCCGTCGACAGCGCCGTCACCACCACCGGCGCACTCCCCGAGCCGCCGCCGCGCCGCCCCGAGCCGCCCCTGCCGCCGCCGGTGAACGCGCCGGGGCCGCTGGCGTCCGAGCAGGCGGCCCGCTCGCCGATCAGCCACGTCCGGCACGCCGCGCTGACCACCACCGACCTCGAGGCCACCGTCGCCTTCTACGAGGGCCTCTGGGGGCTCTACCGCGTCGGGTCCGACGAGGACGTCGTCTACCTCGGCACGGTCGGCTCGCCGGAGCCGTACGTGCTCCGCATCCGGCAGGCCGCGGACCGGCGCACCGACCACATCGCCTTCGGGGCGGTCGACGCGGCTGCGGTGGACGCCCTGGCGGAGGGCCTCGGCACCGCCGGAGTGCAGCTGGTCAGCGAGCCCGGCCCCGTCACCGGTCCCGGCGGCGGGTACGGCTTCCGCTTCTTCGACCCGGAGGGCCGGCAGGTCGAGGTCTCCTCGAACGTCGCGGCCAAGCCGTTCCGGCTGCTCGAGCCGGGCGAGTCCGTGCCCCGCAAGCTGAGCCACATCGTCATCAACAGCCCGGACGTGACGGCGCTGAAGACCTTCTACGAGAGGCACTTCGGGCTCCGGCTCTCGGACTGGCTCGAGAACCGGATGTGCTTCCTGCGGTGCTCCGACGACCACCACAGCCTCGCGATCGCCCACGCGCCGTCGCCAGGGATGAACCACGTGTCGTTCGAGATGCGCGACATCGACGAGTACATGCGCGGCACCGGTCGGCTGACCCGCAACGGTCGGGCGCCGGGCTGGGGGCCGGGCCGGCACAGCTCCGGCGACAACGTCTACTCGTATTTCGCCGGGCCGGACAACTTCGTCATGGAGTACACGACCGCGCTCGAGAAGATCCCCGACGAGGACACCTGGGTGCCGCGGGTCTGGCCCGCGATCCCCGAGTACGCCGACCGGTGGGGCACCGCCGGTCCCGGCGAGGACCTGTTCGCGCTCTGGATGACCACCCCCCCCGAGGCGGGCCTCTGGGTGCCGACGCCGGTATGAGCAGCAGCGCCCACGACCACCCCGAGATGGGCCCGCCAGAGCTGGTGGAGGTCGCCGACGGGGTGTACGCCTACATCCAGCCCGACGGCTCCTGGTACATCAACAACACCGGCTTCATCGTCGGACCGACTGTCACGAGCATCGACGCGTGCTCGACGGAGCGTCGGACCCGGGCGTACCGGGAGGCGATCAGCAGCGTCACACCGGCGCCGCTCACCACGCTGATCAACACCCACCACCACGGCGACCACACCTTCGGCAACTCGGTGCTCGAGGCCGCGACGATCATCGGCCACGAGAACTGCCGTACGGAGCTGATCAACACCGGGCTCCCCCGGGACACCGGCATCTGGGACCCGGTCGAGTGGGGCACGGTCACGCTCGCGCCACCGACGCTGACCTTCCGCGACGGCGTACGCCTGTGGTCGGGCGATCGGCCGATCGAGATCACCTACGTCGGTCGGCCGGCGCACACCGACAACGACAGCCTGGTGTGGCTGCCGGAGGAGCAGGTGCTGTTCTGCGGTGACTTGCTGTTCAACGGCGGCACACCGTTCCTGCTGATGGGTTCGGTGCAGGGCGCGATCCCGGTGCTCACCGACGTGCTCGGCGCGTTCCCGGCGAAGGTCATCGTCCCTGGCCACGGCGCACCCTGCGACCGCGGGCTGATCGACACGATCGTGGGCTACCTGCGGTTCGTGCTGACGACCGCCCGCGCCGGCATCGACGCTGGGCTCACGCCACTCGAGACGGCCCGCGGGACCGAGCTCGGCGAGTACGCAGGCTGGCTCGACGCCGAGCGGATCGTGGGCAACTTGCACCGCGCCTACGTGGACCTCGACCCGGGACGTGGGCCGCTCGACGTGTTCGCCGCGCTCGGAGACATGGTCACTTATAACGGCGGCAAGCCGTTGACCTGCTACGCCTGACTGGTGTTAGGCCCCCGATGACGGTCGGGGAGCTGCGGCGGGCATCAGGGGCAACGCCAGCTGGACGGCGCGGTCGACGTGCAGCACGGCGAACCTTCCACCACGAAGCGGCCGGTGTCGCCGGGGTCTGTGGCCGAGCGCTCGGTACCCTCGGCCGGGTAGCGGCCGGGCTCGGACACGTCGGGGGGACCAGCTCGTGAGCGATGCAGCCCTCGACGCCACCGGCACGGCCGGCCGCGAGCCCGCCCTCGACCGCCTCCCTGCCCATGCCTCCGCCCACCTGCTCTCCACCTCGGTCAGCCGGCTGAACCGGCTGCGCGCGGGGGTCCTCGGCTGCAACGACGGCATCACCAGCACCGCCGGGCTCGTCGTCGGCGTGGCTGCCACGCATCCCAGCCACACGGTGCTCCTCTTCGCTGGCCTCTCCGGCCTCGTCGCCGGCTCGCTGTCCATGGGCGGCGGTGAGCTCACCAGCGTGCGGGCCCAGCGCGACAGCCAGGACGCGTTGCTGCGCATCCAGCGCGCCGAGCTCGAGGACATCCCGCACGAGGAGCTCGACGAGCTGGCCCACCTCTACGTCCAACGCGGGCTGTCGCTGCGCCTCGCACGTGAGGTCGCGGAGGAGCTCACCGCCCGCGACGCACTGGCCGCGCACGCCGAGGCGGAGCTGGGCATCGACCTCAGCGACCAGGTGGACCCGTGGGAGGCAGCCGGCGCGTCGGCCCTGTCGTACCTGCTGGGTGGGCTGCTCTCCCTGCTCGCGATCCTGCTCCCGCCGGCGTCGGTGCGGATCGGCGGGTGCGTCGCCGCGGTGCTCCTCGGGCTGGCCGCGACGGGGTACGTCGGCGCGCGCCTCGGCGCCGCTCCCCCCGGCCGGGCCACCCTGCGCAACGTCATCGTCGGCAGCATCACGATGGCTGTGACCTACCTGCTCGGCACGCTCGCCCACGGATTGTGACCAGCGGCGCTCAGTGCTTCGAGCAACGCAGGATCAGCCGCCGCGCGAGCCCCGACTGCAGCTCGAGCATGCGGATCACCGAGACGGCCGCGGGCTCGGTGATCTGCTCCATGCCGCCGATGAGGACGCAGGTGTCCACGAGGAGCGCCATCAGGCGCCGACGCTCGCCCATGGGTGTCGTTGCGCAGCTCTCGCTGGCTGATCGTCCGCACAGACCACTGTGGCGCTCCTGCTACGCCGCTGCGGGAGGACCATCGGAGGCAACACCCACTGCTGGAGGAGCACAAGTGCCGTCGTCCCTGCTGTCGCGTCGAGACCTCGAGTTCCTCCTGTACGAGTGGCTCGACGTCGAGGCACTGACCAAGCGCGAGCGGTACGCCGAGCACGGCCGCGACACCTTCGACGACGCCCTCGCACTCGCGGAGCGGCTGGCCACCGAGCTCTACGCGCCGCACCGACGCCGGGCCGACGACGAGGAGCCGCACGTCGTCGACGGCCACGTGGTGCTCCCCCCTGAGGTGGCGGTGGCCGTGAAGGCCTACGGCGAGAGCGGCTTCGTCGGTGCAACCATCGACGCGGAGCACGGTGGCATGCAGCTGCCGGCGGTCATCGCCGAGGCGTGCACGGCGTGGTTCCAGGCCGCCAACGCCCCGACTGCGTCCTACTCCATGCTCTCGACCGGCAACGCGCACCTGCTGCTCGCCCAGGGCACGCCCGAGCAGATCGCCACCTGGGCGCAGCCGGTGCTCGAGGGGCGCTGGACCGGCACGATGTGCCTGTCGGAGCCGCACGCGGGCAGCTCCCTGTCCGACCTGACGACCCGCGCGGAGCCGCAGCCCGACGGCTCGTACCGCATCTTCGGGACCAAGATGTGGATCTCCGGCGGCGACCACGAGCTGACCGACAACATCGTCCACCTGGTGCTGGCGCGCGTCCCGGGAGCACCTGCCGGCACCCGGGGGCTGTCGCTCTTCATCGTCCCCAAGGTGCTGCTCGACGACGCCGGCGAGCTCGGCGAGCGCAACGACGTGGTGCTCGCCGGCCTCAACCACAAGATGGGCTGGCGGGGTACGACCAACTGCGTCCTCGGCTTCGGCGAGGGCGTGCACACGCCGGGTGGCGCGCCGGGCGCGGTGGGCTACCTGGTCGGCGCCGAGGGGGCCGGGCTGGCCGGCATGTTCCACATGATGAACGGCGCGCGCATCGGCGTCGGCCTCGGCGCGACCGCCCTCGGTTACGCCGGCTACCTCGCCTCGCTCGACTACGCCCGCTCCCGTCCGCAGGGTCGGCCGATCGCGGCCAAGGACCCCAGCTCGGCGCAGGTCCCGATCGTCGAGCACGCCGACGTGCGCCGGATGCTGCTGGCGCAGAAGGCCTACGTCGAGGGCGGCCTCGCCTTCGGCCTGTGGTGCGGGCGGCTCCTCGACGACCAGGTCAGTGCGGATGACCCGGCCGAGCGGGAGCGCGCCGGCCTGCTCCTCGACGTGCTGACGCCGATCGCGAAGAGCTGGCCATCGCAGTGGTGCCTCGCGGCCAACGACCTCGCCATCCAGGTGATGGGCGGCGCCGGTTACACCCGCGACCACCTGGTCGAGCTCCTCTACCGCGACAACCGGCTCAACCCGATCCACGAGGGGACGCACGGCATCCAGGCCCTCGACCTGCTCGGCCGCAAGGTGATCATGCAGGGCGGTGCCGGCCTGCGGGCGCTGCTCAGGTTGATCGGCGAGACCGCTGCCCGCGGGCACGCCGCCGGTGGCGCGGCGGCCACCCACGCGGTCGCGCTCGAGGCGGCGGCGGCGCGGGTGGCGGCGACGACAGCGCAGGTGTGGAGCACCGGCGACCCCTCGCTCGCGCTGGCCAACGCGACCGCCTACCTGGAGGCGGTCGGTCATGTCGTGCTGGCCTGGGTGTGGCTGGAGCAGGAGCTCGTCGCGGTCGACCGTGACGGTTCTTTCTACGCAGGCAAGAGGGCTGCGGCCCAGTACTTCTACGCCCACGAGCTCCCCAAGGTCGGCCCACAGCTCGACCTGCTCGACGCGCTCGACCGCACCGTCCTCGACACCGACCCGGCGTGGCTGTGACCGGCAGCTGGCCAGAGCTTGACCCCGAGTGGGGCGCGTCACCGCGGCGTACGAAGGCCTCGCGGACCTCTCCGGCTGGGACCGCGCCGCGCTCGAGAGGCACGTGCCCTCGTTGCGAGGGCTGGCCGGACGGCTCACCGGTCGCTCCCGCCGCCGACCCGCGTCAGGCCGGCATGACGCCCTCGGCCCCGCAGCCGTACGGCGCTGCGCTCGATGCCATCGGCGAGGCCCACCTCGGGGTGCCAGCCCAGCACCTCGGCCGCCGCAGCGCTGGAGCACCCGCCGGGGTGACTGATGTACTCCAGCGTCGGCGGCCGTCAACACAGGGCCGGCGAGGTGCAGCACCCGACCGCGGGCGGCCGGCGTGGTCGCGGCGAGCACGATGCCGCGTACGACGTCGTCAACGTAGCTCGGCGACAGCACCCCGCGGCCGCGGTCGACCAGCGCGCACCGGTGCGCGCGCATCAGCTCCACCGGACGCCTGGTCCACCGACCGCTGCCGGGGGCGTGAGCTGAGGAAGCCGCTGCCGCCGGTGACGACCGCCCGCACGGTCAGGCCTTGGCGCCGAGCTTGCGCCACACCGGCCGGGGGGCGAGCCGGAGGCCGAGGAAGAGGGGCCCGAGTGCCTTCGGGACGTAGGTCTGCGGCGCCCCGGAGCGGACCGCAGCGGCCACGGCCGCACCGACGACCTCGGGCGTGGTGGCGAAGGGCGCCGGCTCCATCCCCTTCGTCATCCTGGTGTGCACGAAGCCAGGGCGGATGACCACGACCCGCGCCCCGCTGCCGTGCAGGGCGTCGGCCAGTCCGGAGGCGAAGGCGTCGAGCCCCGCCTTGGAGCTGCCGTAGACGAAGTTGGCACGGCGAGCGCGGAGGCCGGCCACGGACGACAGCACGGCCAGCGTCCCGTGCCCCTGCTCGCGCAGGCGGATCGCCGCGGCGAGGCAGGCGGCCGCCACGCCGACGAAGTTGACCTGCAGCACCTGGACGGCAGCGGCGGTGGACCGCTCCGCCGCCGCCTGGTCACCGAGGACACCGGCCGCCGCGAGCACGAGGTCGAGGTCGCCGACCAGGCGGACCGCCTCGGCGACCACCGCGTCGGCGCCGTCCGCCATCCCCGCCGCATCCCAGCGCAGGGCGTGCCCCACCACCCCGCCGGGCAGCCCGTCGGCGGCAGCCCGCAGCGCTTGCAGGTCGCGCCCGGCCAGCACCACCTGCGCACCGTCGGCGAGGTCGAGCGCGGTCAGGCTGGCGAGGGCGATCTCGCTCGTCCCGCCGAGCACGAGCACCGACTGCAGCCTGCCCAGCGCGTCCTTCATGACCTCACACCAATCCGAGTCGGCGACCGAGGTCGCTCGTGAAGACGTGCCGGGGGTCGAGCCGCTCGCGGACGGCGCGCCACTCCGGCAGTCGCGGGTACATCGCGGCGAGCACGTCGGGGCGGAGCCGGCTGTCCTTGCTCAGGTAGACGCGACCGCCCACCCCGACCACGAGCTCGTCGAGACCGTCGCACAGCGCGGCCAGGCCCGGCAGCGCCGCGGGGATGTCGAGCGCGAGGGTCCAGCCCTTCGTGGGGAAGGACAGCGGCCCGGGGTCACCCGGCCCGAAGCGCTTGAGCACGGCGAGGAAGGTCGGCACGCGGGCGGCGGACAGCCGCTGCACCGACTCCCGGACGCTCGCCTCGGCGCCGTCGGGTACGACGTACTGGTACTGCACGAAGCCCGGCGCACCGTAGATGCCGTTCCAGTCCAGCATGCCGTCGAGCGGGTGGAAGAACGTGGGGATCGACTCGACGCCCCGGTGCTCCCGCGGCGCCTTGCGGAACCACACCTCGTTGAAGGCCCGGACGGTCGCCGTGTTGAGCAGCCCCGACGGGACCCAGGAGGGCGCCGTCAACCGCGGGTTGGGGTGGTAGGCGAGCGGCGCCGCCCGCTTGCCGGCCGGCAGGTCATCGACCGTGGCGTGGTCACCGCGCATGACGATCGAGCGGCCCATCGACGCCCCCCGGGCCAGCAGGTCGATCCACGCCACGGAGTAGCGGTACTCGTGGTCCCGCGCGACCATCGTGGCCATGCAGGCGTCGAGGTCGGCGACCCGCTCGGTGTCGACGAGCATGCGCGAGGTCTGCACCGGCAGCAGCCGCAGCGTCGCCCGCAGGACCACACCGGTGAGCCCCATGCCGCCTGCAGTCGCCCAGAAGACGTCGGGGTCCTCGGTCGCGGAGACGGTACGGATGTCGCCGTCCGCGGTGAGCAGGTCCAGGGACACGACGTGCTGGCAGAAGGAGCCCTCGACGTGGTGGTTCTTGCCGTGGATGTCCCCGGCGATGGCCCCCCCGACGGTGACGTAGCGCGTGCCGGGGGTGACGGCCACGAACCAGCCCAGCGGCAGCACGATGCGCATGAGCGCGTCCAGGGACAGGCCGGCGTCGACGACCACCACACCGGCGTCAGCGTCGATGCTGTGCACCCGCGCGAGGGTGGTCATGTCGAGCACGGTGCCGCCGGCGTTCTGCGCCGCGTCACCGTAGGAACGGCCCAACCCGCGGGCCAGCAGCCCACGCTCGCCGGCCCGGTCCAGCGCCGCGACGGCGTCACCGGTCACGTGCACCGGGCGGACCTCGGCCCGCGTACCCGCGGTGCGACCCCACCCGGTCAGCAGCCGCTCGCCCGGCGCCGCGCCGAGCCCGGTCGGCGCCGGCCGGGTGGCGAGGTCAGACACCGGCCACCCCGAGCAGGAAGACGGCCAGCCACGCCAGCCCCGACAGCAGCAGCGTGCGGTCGTGCAGGACCACGTCCTCGGGCGCCCCTCCCTGCCCGCGCTCCAGCAGCAGCGCGTAGCGCAGCATCCCCAACGTGACCGGCACGATGGACAGCTGGAACCACGGCAGCGAGAGCGCGGCCTGCGACCCGCGGTCGAAGGCGAAGAGGCAGTAGGCGAGCAGCGTGACCGAGACGGACACGTCGCGCACCTGGCGCAGGAAGGGCAGGGGGTACTCAGCGAGGATGCGCCGGCTGGCCACGCCCCCCTCCTCCAGGCCGGTCGCCTCCGCGTAGCGCTTGCCGACCACCATGAAGAGGGACCCGAAGGACGCCACGATGACGAACCACTGCGACAGCGGTACGTCGACGGCGGCGGCACCGGCGATCGCCCTCAGCACGAAGCCGAAGGCCACGATCATCAGCTCGACCACGGCGACGTGCTTGAGCCGACGGCTGTACGCCGTGGTGAGGGCGACGTAGACAGCCACCGTCACCGCGAGCTGCCAGGTGGCCAGCGCCCACCCGAGCAGCGGCGCCGCGACGAGCAACGTCAACCCCACCGCCCAGCCCAGCCGGACGGGCACCTGCCCGCTGGCGAAGGGCCGCCGGCACTTGGTGGGGTGACGGCGGTCGGCCTCCACATCACTCGCGTCATTGATCATGTAGGTGCCGCTGGCGGCGAGCGTGAAGACGATGGCAGCGACGGCCGTGCGCCACAGCGCATGCCCGTGCAGCAGCACGCCGGCAGCACCGGGCGCGGCGAGCACGAGCACCTGCTTGACCCACTGCTTCGGCCGGGCCGCCCGCACCAGCCCGGCGGCCACGGACCCGGCGCCGCGCACGGCACCGGACTGCGGCGGCGCCAGCGGCGGGGTGGTCAGGACGGGCACGGCGGGACTCCCAGCGAGTGGCGGCACGGCGCGGTGGTGGAGGAGGAGCTGCGACGACGGCCGACTGCCCCAGCCACGCTAGGACACGGTAACGTGCGCCCGCGCCGCGTGCCGCTCCCCGGCGCGCCGCTGTCTACTGTCGGCACGTGTCGCTGGCCGAGGTGCGATCGTCGGCTGTCGCTCCGGTGTGGTTGCCGGGCCTAGCCCCGCTGCGGGGACTGGGTGCACTGCTCGTCGTGGGCTACCACGTCTGGGAGCAAGCGGGGTACGCCCCGCTGGACGACGGGCGAGGCCGCGACCTCGTCGCCGGCGGCTACAGCGGCGTCGACCTGTTCTTCGTGCTGTCGGGCTGCGTGCTCTTCCTGCCCGTGGCCCGCGCGGGAGGCTCCATCGGTCGCTGGCGCGACTTCTGGGCGCGGCGGCTGGCCCGCATCTACCCCCTCTACCTGCTCGTCCTCCTCGTGGCCGTGCTGGCCCACGCGCAGCTGACCCGACACGCCACCGCTCTACCGCCGGCCGCGGCGGGCTGGCGCCTGCTGGGCCTGCACCTGACCTTCCTCGAGCAGCCGTGGATCGGCACGGACGACAACCGGCTGGGGCTCGGGGTGGTGTCCGTGGTGTGGACGCTCTCGGTCGAGGCGTGCTTCTACCTGCTGCTGCCCTTCGTGGCGCGCGCCTTCTTCCGCCACCCCTGGGTGTGGACGGCGGCGGTCGTGGCCTTCTCCCGCGTCTGGGACTGGTACGGCAGCCACCTCTCCGACTGGGCCCCCGGGCTGCCGGCGCACCGCGGGCCCGCCGGTCTGTCGTACGCGCAGACCCACATCACCATGAACTTCCCCGGGTACGCCGGGCACTTCGCGCTGGGCATGCTCATCGCCTACGCACTGGTGCGCTTCGCCGACTCCGCGGTCATGCCCGGCCTGCGCCGCTGCGCGCCGCTGGTCGTCGTCATGGGGGCGGTGGCCTACGGCTGGTTCCTGCAGTGGGACGGCCACCGCACGGTCTTCGGCCTGGACCGCGACTGGACCCACCAGACCGTCACCTGGCGGGCGCTCCCCGGCATCGTGCTGCTGGTCATCGGCGCCGCGCTGGCGACCGGGCGCTTCGAGCGGGTCCTCGCCTCGCGCCCGGCGCACTGGTCGGGCGAGGTGTCCTACGGGTTCTACCTACTGCACTACCCGGCGATGGTGGGTGTCCTCATCGCCCTCGGGACGCCGCTGGGCACCAACCACGCGGCGCGGGTCCTCGTGCTCGTCGCGGCCGCTTCGCTCGCCGTCGCCGATGTGGTCCACCGGCTCGTCGAGGTGCCGGCCCGCACGTGGCTGCGGCGGCTCCTCACCCCACGCGCCCCCCACCGGTCGCTCGACGAGGCGATCAGCGACCCGACCGCAGCGATCCACCAACGAGAGGCGCCGCCGCCGCCGAGGTCGGCTCGTCAGGCCGACGCGACGAGCTCGCCCCGGTCGACGGCCCGCATGGGGCCACGGCCATGACGGCGGCGCGCGACGTGCGCCACCGCGAGCACGGTCGCCGCCACGAGCAGGAGGTTGCGCGCGACCAGCAGTGACGTCGCCCCCGCCGCGCCGGCGAGCAGGCCGCCGAAGTGCAAGGGGTAGAGCAGCTGGGTCAGGCCCGCAGCCGTGAGCAGCAGCAGCGCGACGGCCAGCAGCCGGCGCCGGTCACGGCGCTCGGCCGGCTGCACCAGGGCCAGCGCGCACAGCCCTGACGGCCAGATGAGGTATTGCGCCGAGAGCACGCGGCTCACCACCATCAAGCAGAGCACGACAGCGAGCGCCAGGGCGGCCGCATCACTGCCGTCGGGGGGTCGGTGGCGCAGCCCCGTGACGACGACGGCGACCGCGACGAGGACCGATGCCACCGTGCACGCCGTCACCGCCGCACCCACCCCGGGGGCGCTCACCTGGAAGGCGCCGTACTGCAGGACCGGCGGCGCCGACCGGCCGTGGCTCAGGGCGTGCCAGACCTCCCAGGGCGTCGCCGCGACCGCCTCGATCTCCAGCCCTCTGGCGCGTTGCTGGTGGAGGAAGTCGAGCGAGCTCCCGAGCGTCCCGGTGCCGAGCAGGGCGACGACGGCCGCGACCGCCAGGGTGATCGCTCCTGCCGCCACCGAGAGGAGCCGACGGACCGTGCCCGCCGCCGCCAAGGCGAGCGCCGCCGGCCAGACCTTGACCAGGCCGCCCGCGGCGAGCAGGACACCGGCGACCGCGGGGCGGCGTCGGGCTGCCGCGAGCCCGGCGACGGCCAGCGCGGTGGGCACGAGGTCGAAGCGGTGGAGGAGGAAGGGACCGAGCAGGGGTCCGGCCAGGGCCCACACCCAGACCCCGGCGACGGCACCACTGCGCCGCGCGGCCAGGACCAGCACGAGCATGACCGCGGCATCGGCGAGCACCATCTCGAGCTCGAAGGCCACGCGGTACCCGACCTGGCTCATCAACAGCCGGGGCAGCAGCATGACCACGCCGGCCCCCGGCGGGTACTGCCAGGTCTGGTCACCGACGGGGAAGGAGCCGTGGGCGATGGTGTCCGACCACCCGTGGTAGCGCACGACGTCGTAGGTGACGTCCGGCCGGAAGCCGTAGCCCCACTCGACGGCGCGGAAGAGCCAGACGCTCCCCAGCGCCCACGCGGCCACCGCGGTCACGAGCGCACCGTGGGCGCGGGGCGTCGGCCAGGTCCGCCGCGGCTCGGGGGCGCTCACCGCGCGGACTCTAGGAGGGCCCCAGGGCACCGACCTGCGGCTGCGCCAGCCCCGAGTGCACCTCCCCCGGCCGCCGCTGGTGCCAGCTCCAGGACACCACCGCGAGCAGGAGCAGCAACCAACCGACCGTGGGGTGCAGCTGGGCGAAGGCCTGCCCCACGTGGGGCAGCAGCGGTTGGGTCGGCCAGACGTCCTGGGTGGCGAAGAGGTAGACACCGAGCCAGGCGACCCATGAGTGCATCGGTGAGCTGGGCCGCACCACGGTCAGCAGCAGCGGCAGCACGACGATCGACCAGTAGGCCTCGCTCAGGGACGAGACGAGAAAGACGCCGAGGCTCAGCGCGCCGGCTTGGACGGACAGCCGCAACGCCGCGTCCGGCACCCGCTGCGACCACCACACGCTGGCCAGCGCCAGCGCCGCGATGGCGACCCGCACCGCGAGGACCACGAGGTGCGGGAGCCCCAGGTAGAGCCCGGCGTACCCCGCCGAGACGTTGAAGGCGGGCCGGACGCTCGTCAGGTCGGGAAGGGTGACGTGGAGGAACTGCTCGGGCGCAGCCACGAGCAGGATCCCCACGATGTTGGTGACCGTAGGCAGAGCGACCGCCACGGCCAGGCACCGCCACCGCCGGCCGATCAGCGGCAGCAGCAGCAACGGCCCCGCGATCGGCTTGAGCGCGACGGCGAGCCCGAGCGCGACGCCCGCCGGCAGGTCCCTCCCCCGCGTCTGGCCCCACAGCGCGAGCGCAACGAGCACCGCGAGCACTGTGTTGATGTTGCCAAGGACCATGGTGAAGGTGACCGTCTCGCTGAGGGCGAGGCCGAGCAGCACGGCGGCGCCGACCGGCGAACGCCAGGAGCGGTCGAGCATCCGCAGGACGACCAGGCCGGCACCGATGGCGCAGGCGGCGGTGAGCAGCACCAGCAGCTCACGGCCGGTCTGGCGCGGCAGCAGACCGAGCGGCGAGCTCAAGAGCAGGCCGCTCGGCGTCAGGACGTACCCGCTGTCGACGTAGACGGGGTGACCGTGCAGGAAGGAGGTGGCGCCGTTGTAGAGCGTGGAGAAGTCGTAGGCGCTCTCGCCGGGCAGGGAGCGCGCCACGACGGCCACGAAGGATGCGGCGGCCAGCGGGCGGAGCACAGCGTTGAGCCGCCGGTCCGTCGCTGCGGAGCCCACCGACCTGCTGGCCGCCGGCTCCCGGGCCGGCTCCCGACCGGCGGCCGCGATCGCGGTCGTGCCCTCGGCGGTCGCCCGCATCTGGCCTCCTCGACGCCCTCGGCCCTCCTCGGTCAGCCCCGGGCTGACGTCGCCCGTCCGCCGACGGAGGCTAGCCGTCGGCGGAGCGGGAGCTCCGCACCTGCCGGCGGCACCTGCCGGCCTGTCGTGCGGCTCGGGGGCTGCCGACCCCTAGCCTGTGCGGATGCCCGGTGGGAGTCGCGCGCTCGTGTGCATGCCGACCTACGACGAGCGGGAGTCCCTGCCCACGACCCTCCGCGCGCTGCGCGCCGCCTGCCCCTCGGTGGACGTGCTCGTCATCGACGACGGCTCACCGGACGGCACCGGCGCCTTGGCAGACGGCATGGCGGCCGCCGACCCGGCCATCACACCGTGCTGCACCGTGCAACGAGGGAAGGGTTGGGCGCGGCGTACCTCGCTGGCTTCGAGCAGGCCCTCGACCGTCGGTACGACGTCGTGGTGGAGATGGATGCGGACGGCAGCCACCGGCCGCAGGACCTCCCCGCCCTGCTGGCAGCGGTCGACCGGGCTGACGTCGTCCTCGGCAGCCGGTACGTCCCTGGGGGGCGCCTCGTGGGGTGGTCGCGGAGCCGGGAGCTGCTCAGTCGGGTCGGCAACGCGTACGCGCGGAGAGCGCTCGGTCTGGCTGTCCGCGACGCCACCGGCGGGTTCAGGGCCTACCGGAGCACGGTCCTGGAGAAGGTGCTCACCGACCCGGTCGACTCGCAGGGCTACTGCTTCCAGATCGATGTGCTCAGGCGCGCCGTCGCGGCCGGCTTCACCGTCGCCGAGGTGCCCATCACGTTCGTGGAGCGCGCGGCCGGCACGTCCAAGATGGACCTGAGCGCAGGACCCGGGCACCGGCTCCCCGCGGCCCGCGCGCGGGTGCACGGAGCTCACCGCCTGACGCCGCCGGCGTGGGCGTCGACATCGACGGAGGAGACGGTGCTGACCCCGCTGGACGAGCTCGACGCCGCCGCCGGCACGGCCAGCGTGGCGGCCGACCCACGGCTGCGGCACGTGTGGGACCTGGTCCGCTCGCCCGCAGTCGTGGCGTTGAGCCTCGATGTCTTCGACACGGTGCTGTGGCGCGCGGTACCCGAGCCGACGGACGCGTTCCTGATCCTCGGCAACCGCCTGCGAGACCGCGAGCTGCTCCCGCCCGATGTGACGCCGCTGTCCTTCCGACGGTTGAGGGTGCTGGCCGAGGCGAGCGCACGGCAGGCAGCCGAGCTGGCGCGGGACTCGACTGAGTGCCGGCTGACGGAGATCTACGCGCAGCTGGCGCACGTGTGCACCCGCGCCGACTGGGACCGCTACATCGAGGAGGAGCTCTCGGTCGAGTACGACCTCTGCCGGGTCGACCTCGGTGTCGCAGCGCTCATGGCGAAGGTCAGCGGGGAGCTCGGCAAGCAGGTGCGCCTGGTCTCGGACACCTACCTCTCGGAGCAGCAGCTGCGCGCGCTGCTGCGGCGGCCCGAGCTCGCCGCGGTGCAGCTGAGCTCCGTGTCCGTGAGCAGCGAGTTCGGCGTCGGCAAGTCCGCGGGGCTCTTCGCGGCATCGCTGGCCGGCTCCCGGCTGGCCCCTTCCTCCATCGTGCACATCGGCGACCACCCGGTCGCGGACGTCGCGGCTGCGCGGGCCGCCGGGCTCACGGCGGTGCACTACGAGAAGGGAGACCCTCAGCTCACCGCGGCTCTGAGGGCCGAGCGGGCGCTGGACGCGGTGGCCGAGCCGAGCCTGTCGCTGCACCCCTACTCCGGGGACCACGGGCTGACCGGCCTGCGCGCCCGCGCCGTGCGGCTCGCGGAGGTCGACCGGGTGCCCGACTCGATGCGAGAGCACTGGGTGGCGGGTGCCGCGGTCTTCGGCCCTGCCTTCACCGGCTTCGGCTCGTGGGTCCAGGAGCGGGCAGCCGCTGCGGGCGCCGCGAAGGTGCTCTGCCTCATGCGCGAGGGAGAGTTCCTCTCCGAGGTGGTCACCGCCGCCGGCCTCACCGCTGAGGCGCCGGTGCCGAGCGAGCCGCTGTGGTTGTCGCGGCAGACCTGCGCGCTGGCGGCCGTCTTCACCGGCTCCGAGGAGGAGCTGCGCAGCTTCCTCGCGCGCCGCAAGCCCACGACGGTGGCCGGCCTGTTCGCCCAGATCGGTGCGGACCTCCACCTCCTCCCCGCCCTCGATGCCATCGCGGGAGCGCCGCTGGACGCTCCCGACGTCCACGACCGGGTGCTCGCGGCGGTCCGCGGCGAGCCGCGGGTCCGCGCTCAGATCGTGCTGCGCGCGCAGCGGGCTCGTGAGCACCTCTACACGCACCTCGACCGGCACCTGCCGGGCGACGGGCCCGTCGTGCTGGTGGACGTCGGGTGGGGGGGGACCATCCAGTCGCTGCTGTCGCGTCTGCTCGATGAGCGCAGCACCCCACGGGAGGTCATCGGCCTGTACCTCGCGACCAACGGCCGGGCGGACGGCCACCGGCTGCGCGGGTTCCGTGCCGAGGGCTACCTCGCCCAGGGGGGCAGCCCGGTGGACCTGCTCGGGCCGGTGCTGCGGTCACCGGAGATCCTCGAGCAGATCTGCATGAGCGACGCCGGCACCCTGCTCGGCTTCGGACCGTCCGGCGAGCTGGTCACCGCACCTGAGCGCATGCCGCGCCGCCAGGTCGCGCAGAAGCTCGCGGTGCAGCACGGCATCCGCGCCTTCCAAGACCTCTGGTCGTCGTACGTGACGACCGCGCCGTGGGTCTTCGACCTCTCCGGGCCGGAGGCGCGCCGCGCGTTGCTGCTGTCGATCACCCGGCTGATGGCGTCGCCGACCACCGAGGAGGCCCTCGCCTTCGGGGCGTGGGCCCACGACGACAACTTCGGGACGTCGAGCAGCGACCTCATCGTGGACGAGCACACCCTCGAGGCGGCGCGCTTCCTGTCGCCGCGTGGTCTCGGCGAGCTGACGATGCGTGAGGCGTACTGGCCGGCCGGGGCTGCGCGGCTCGCCAGCACCGCTCTGTCGGCGGTCTTCGCAGCCACCCTGACCTCGCGTCTCGATGCCGACGAGGCCTCGCCGCTCGCCGAGACGCGGGACTTCACGGTCTACGTCGACGAGGGGGCGGACTTCCACCGCGGACCCAAGGCCATCGTCACCGCTCGTGGCGGCGCCAGCGGCGCCACGATGGTGCGCGCCTCGCTCCCGGTCAGCGGTGCCCGTCGGGTCCGCGTCGACCCGCCCGGGCAGCGCTTCCTCCTGCGGCTCGACTGGTTGCGGATCTCGCTGCACACGTCGGACCAGGCGGAGCCGGTGGTGGTCGACGTGCGCGCGTTCACCGAACCCCACGTCGGGCTCATGGGCATGCGCTGGGCCGGACCCGGAGTCGTCGAGGTGACCACCGGTGACCCGGTCATCGCGGTGGACATCGCTGCGCTGCACCCGGCCCTGGCGGCCCGCGTCCACCGGGTCGACATCGAGCTGGCGCTCGCGTCGCTGCGGGTGCCGCAGGGGCTCACCGTCAGCGAGGAGGCGCCTCCGGAGGCACTCCCTGCCGCCCCCGCGCCGCCCTGGACCGCGGCACGCCTCGCCCGCGGGGTAGCCCGGCGGCTGCGGGCCCGCGCGTGACCGAGCGCGTCCCGCTGCTCCTGCACAGCCTCGCCGACCTGCGGGAGCTGTGGCTGCCGTTGCTCGAGCTCGCCGAGGTCCGCTCGGTGACCGAGATCGGCGCCGGCACCGGGGCGGTGACGAGGCTGCTGGTGCGCTCCGTCGGGGAGCGAGGCGGCGGTCGCGTCGTGACCGTGGACCCGACCGCCCCCGAGCCCCCGCCGCAGGACCAGCGCGAGGACGTCGACCTCGAGATCGTGCGCGAGCTCAGCCCGGGGGCGCTCGAAGGGCGCCCCGGCACCGATTGCTACATCGTCGATGGCGACCACAACCACCACGTGGTCAGCGCCGAGCTCGGCGCCGTCGAGCGGGCCGGTCCGGACCACGCGTTACCGCTGGTGCTGCTCAACGACGTGGCCTGGCCGTGCGCACGACGCGACCAGTACTACGACCCAGCGGTGATCCCCCCGGACAGCCGCCATCCCTTCACCTACGACGGCGGGGTCCGTCCGGGGCTGGCAGGGGTCGACCGCGATGGTGGCTTCCGCGGGGACGGCGACTTCGCGGTGGCTCGCACCGAGGGCGGCCCGGCCAACGGCGTCCTGACCGCGGTCGAGGACTTCATCGCGACACGGCCCCACCTGCACCTGCACGTCGTGACCGCTGTCTTTGGTCTGGGCGTGCTGGTCGACGACCGAGCCCCCTGGGCGGCCGCGGTGACCGCCGCCATCGCGCCCTTCGCCGACAACGGGTTCGTCGAGCGGATGGAGGCCAACCGGGTCGAGCTCTTCCTCCGAGTCCTCGACCTGCAGCGCATGGTCGAGGACAGCGATCGGGAGCGGCTGCGTGTCCACGCCCGGCTCGCGGCCCTCTGCGCCGATCGCCGGAGCGCTGCCCTCGACCAGGCGGTCAGTGAGCTGACCGACGACGCGACAGCGCCCCTGCCCTGACTGGCGACGTCGACCGCGCCACCTCGGGCAGGGTGGCCCTGTGACGGAGCCCCTGGCCGCGACCCGCGAGGTAGGGCTCGGCAGGGTCACCGTCGCGTCCCGGGGCACCGACACCACCGACACCACCGACACCACCGACACCACCGAGACCGGCGGCGGCCCGACCGGACGCAGGAGACGCTCCCCGGTCCCGCGCCGGGACCGCTGGACCAACGGCCCCGTGGTGGGCCTGGGCTGCCTCTTCGTCGGCTGCGCCACCCTGCTCCAGCTCGTGCGCAGCACCGGGGTCCCCTCCTGGGACTCGCTGTGGCAGGAGGACGGTGGGATCTTCCTGACCGATGCGCTGCACCGCCACCTCGCCAACGCCCTCACCCGGCCCTACAACGGGTACCTGCACGTGGTCCCGCGCCTGCTCGCCGCTCTGGCCGTCCACCTACCGCTGCGTGACGCCGGCTGGGTCTTCGCCGTCTCGTCGGCCCTCGTGGTGTCGCTGGTCGCCGTCTACGTCTGGTGGGCGAGCCGACTGCTGATCGCAGCAGCCTGGGCGCGGGCCCTGCTGGCCGTGCTGGTGTGCCTTGCCCCGGTCTCGGCGTACGAGACCGACAACAACATCAACAACCTGCACTGGTACCTGCTGTTCGCCTTGGCCTTCGTACCGTTCTCACGACCGCGCACGCGCTGGGGGGTCAGCCTCAACCTCGCCGTCGTCGTCGTCGCCGTGCTGAGCGACAGCGAGGCGCTCCTGCTCGTCCCGCTCTTCCTCCCTGCGGCCTGGCGCGGGCTGCGCCAGCGGCAGCTCGGCCAGCTCCTCGTCCCTGCCGCCGTCGCCGTCTGCCTGGTCTTCCAGCTCGCGGTCGGCGCAGCTGGCAAGCAGCCGGGCCGGTACACCTCGTCGCACTGGTCGGACCTGCCGGGGATCTACGCCTTCCGTGTGGCCGCCTCCTTCCTGCTCGGCGACCGCTACCTGCCCAGGCTGTACGACGCGCACGGCCTCGCCTTCGCCTACCTCTGCCTCACGGTGCTCGTCCTCCTGCTCATCGGCGCCGCGCTGGTGTCGCGAGCCAGCCGGCCGCTCCTCGCGGTCACTGCCCTCGGCTCGGCGCTCTTCCTCGGTGTGCCGCTGATGCTGCGCGGCACCGAGAACTTCCTCACCCGGCCCGGTGCGACCTTGAACGGATCGCGGTACGCGCTGCTCCCCGTGCTCTTCCTGGCCACCGGACTGCTCAGCGCGGCTGCGCGGCTCGCCCCTCGGCTCACCGACACGGGGGGCCGGGCGCGGACCGCGCCGAGCATCGTGCTGCTCCTGACGTTGAGCATCGTCGGGTACAACTACGCCGACTTCAACGTCCGGGGGCCTGGCCCCAGCTGGCGGGCGGAGCTGGCGCGGGCCGCCGCGACGTGCCGGCAGACCGCAGACCAGCCCCGCGAGCACACCACCTCCGCGGACAACCCGTACGGCACCACGACGACCCCGGGAGACGTGTCCGTGCCGGTGTCACCGTCGCTACCGCAGGAGGTGCCCTTCGCGGTGGTGATCGACTGCCGGGAGCTCCGTCGGGACCTCGGGTCGCAATCCCCGTAGCCGCCCCACCAGCGCCGATCGGGAGATGGCGGGCCGTACGGCGCCACGCACCAGCACCCCGGTCAGGAGCCCGCAGAGCGCGAAGGTCACCGCCTCAACCGCATGGGCTCCCAGCAACCAGCTGTGGCCGGTCCCGAAGTCAGGCACGCCGGAGGGCAGCGACACGAAGAGCAGGAGCACGCTGCCCACCACCATCGCCCTCCGCTCGCGGTAGGTCCCGGCCACGGCGAGGGGCAGCAGCGGCCACATCCAGTACCACGGCCACACCACCACGCCCAAGAGCACCGCTCCGGCCAACGCGAGCCCCGCACCGCGCAGCAGACCGGTCCGGCGACAGACGACGCAGCTCGCCAGCGCCACGACCACGGTGATGGCCATGGCGACGTCGCGGAGCCAACCGGCCGAGCGCTGCCCCACGATCGCGAGCACGTCGTCGACCGGAGTGATGTAGTTGAACGCCCGGGCGGGCACGTCCAGATCCCTCACCCAGCCGAAGCCCTGCCAGGTCGCCAGCGTCGCCGCGCCGAAGAGCACCACGCCGAGGGCCGCCCCTCCGCTCAGCCGACGGACCTTGGCCAGCCACGGGTCGGCCCGCCAGGCATGCGCGGCCACGATCACCGCCAGGGTGACCAGGGCGATCACCTTGACGTCCGCGGCGACCGCGCAGGCGGCGATGGCCCAGACCTGGCGCCCGCGGACCGCCAGCAGCACCGCCCCCATGAGCGGGACGAGCATCAGCACGTCGTTGTGCAGCCCGGACACCGTGCTCAGGAGCACCAGGGGGTTCAGGACCGCCAACCAGAGCACCGACTCCGGGCGGTGACCCGACACCGCGGCCAGCCGTACGAGCAGCGCGGACAGCGCACCGAGGGCGAGCACCTCCACCAGCCGCAGGACCAGCAGCGCCAGGTGCTCGTGCTCTCCGGTGAGACGGACGATGAGCCCCATCAGATCGAGGAAGAGCCCGCCGTAGGGGGTGGGCACCTGCTGCCAGAAACCGTTGACCCCGAGAGCGTCCGGGAGCGCGCCGAGCTCGGACGGCGTCGAGGTGTAGGGGTCGAACCCCCGGCGCACGAGGTCTCCGAAGGCGACGTAGGCGTGCGCGTCATCACTGAAGAGCGGGGCGGCCGCGAGCAGGGGCAGGCTCCACACGACGGCGAGCAGCAGGACGCCCCGCGCGGGGAGGCGGTGGCGGCTGACCAGCATGCCGGCGCCCAGCCAGGCGCCCGCCAGGGCGGCCAGCGCGACCCTCGCCACGATGATCGCCGGAGTGCGCCCCAGACTGCGGTCGTCCAACGGTGAGTCCGCCCAGAACCACCGCGTGCCGGGGGGGTGGCCGGAGCCGGTCGCATGCCCGCCGAGCGCCAGCACAGCGGTGGCGGTGACTCCCACGACGGCCAGCACCCAGACCTGTGTCGACGGGTGCGGCGGCCGACGGGGGCTGGCGTGACGGGGTGCCGACCTGGCGCCGGGAGACGGGCGGCGACGCTGCGCCGGCGCCGGCGCCGGCTCCGGCGCCAGCGACGGCGCGCGTCGATCACGCTCCGTGTCGGCGGGGATGGTGATCACGGCGCCTGAGTGTCCCAGCAGCGGCGCATCCGCAGGGCTCCCACCGTCTCGGCGCGGCGGCTCGACCGCTGCACGACTGTCCGTACCCTCTCCTCCGGCTCGAACCCTCGCCCGACCGGCTCGCGGAGGCTACGTGACACCGCTGCAGGGTGACGATGCCCCGCCGTCTCTCGGGCGCTACATCGACCGCGGTGCCCGCGTGCTCGTGCTCCTCGGCGCCGACGCCGACCCGGCCAGCGGCACCCCCACGGCCGTCGACCTGTCGGCGCTCGGTCGAGACCGCGAGGCCGCACTCGTGGTGGTGATCGAGGGGCGAGCGGGCGCGCACCCCGCGGAGCCAGCCGCCGGCATCGAGCGCTTCGTCCGCACCGCTCCCATCGACAGCGGCATCTTCGACGACCCGGCCGTCCAGCTCGGCTCGGAGCGCTTCGACGCGGTCATCGCCGACGGGGTCGTCGCCGGCGCGACGGACCCGGTGGGCCTGCTGAGGGGCTCGGCCGCGCGGCTGCAGGACGGTGGTCACCTGGTGGTCCGGGAGCCCAACGTCAGCCACGCCGACGGTCGGCTCGCCGTGCTGCGCGGCGCGGCCCCGGCGGCCACGGGGACGACGAAGGCGGCGCTGACGTCCCTGCTCCAGGACGCGGGGCTGCTGCTCGTGGCGCTGGCGCGGACCCACCGGCCGCTCGACCGGCGCCTGGCCGCGGATCTGCCGGAGGACACGCGCGACGCCGTGCTCGCCGAGCTCGACCGGGACCCCGAAGCGACCGTCCAGACCTACACCGCGGTGGCCGTGCCAGGACCGCCCGCGGAGCCGTCCGCACTGACCGCCCTGCTCCTGTCCACGGCCGCCGAGCTGGACGACGCTCGCGCCGAGGCGACGGCACGGGGCTACGACCGAGCGCTGGTCGCCGACGCGGCTGAGCGGGTCGAAGAGGCGGTGCGCGAGCAGGTGGGACGCCAGCTCCTCGACGCCCGGTTGGAGGCCTTGGCAGCACGGCAGATGGTGCCCGCCCTCGAGCAGCAGCTGGCGGCGGTGGCCAGCCGGCTCGCTGGTCGCGACGACGCGGCCATCGCGCTCGACGACGAGCGGCTGCGCTGGCACACGCGCGCGAGGGAGCTGCAGCTGGAGCGAGACGAGATGGCCGCCACCCGGTGGTACCGGCTCGGCGAGGCCTGGCGGCGGCGCCGGGGCACGCGCGCCTCGTGAGCGCACCCTCCTTCTGCGTGCGGCTGACGGTGACCGACGCGGGCCCCCAGCAGCTGCGCAGGAGCGTCCAGTCGCTCCTCGAGCAGGACACCCAGGCATGGCAGCTGCTGCTCGTCACCGACCCCGCCACTCCCGGGGAGACGCTGCGGGCGGTCGAGGAGGTGGTCTCGCTGCACGGCCGCGCCCGGCATCTGCGCAGCCCCGAGGCGGGGCCGGTGGCCGCCGGCAACGTCGCGCTGGAGGCCTCCTTCGCCCAGCTGTCGGTGCAGCTGCCGGTCGGCGACGGGCTGTCCGCCGGCGCGCTGAGCGTGCTGGGGCACGCCTTCGTCGAGCAGCCGGACCTCGACCTCGCCTTCGGCGACACCCGCGAGGTCGACCACGCCGGGCGGACGGTGAGCGTGCGGACCCGCCCCGGGTGGTCACCGGCCCTGCTCGTCGACGAGGACTACCTCGGCGGGTGCGTCGCGTTCCGTACGCAGGTCGCGCTGGCCGTGGGGGGGCTTCGCCCGGGCACGGGCACGGGCGCCGAGTGGGACCTGCACCTGCGGGTGGCCGAGCGGGCACGGCGGGTGCGCCACCTCCCCCTGCCGCTCCACGAGACGACCGGAGCCGTCCCCGCGCCCGACCCGCAGGCACGGCAGGCGGTCCTGACCGGGCTCGTCGCACGGCGCGGCTGGCGCGCGTCCGTGCAGCCAGGCGACGACGGCGAGCCCGCCGTCGTGCTCGCGCCGCGGCCGAGCACCGCCACCGTGAGCGTCGTCATCCCGACCGCCGGCGCCCACGGGGACGTCGACGGGGAACGGGTCCGCCTCGTCGACGCCTGCGTCGACGGGGTGCTCAGCCCGACGACCGGAGTCCTCCAGCGGGAGGTCATCGTCGTCCTGTCGGAGGGCACCGACGCGGTCGTGCGCCGGGAGCTGACCCTGCGCTGGCGCGACGCGGTGCGCTTCGTGCAGCTGGACCAGCCGTGGACCTTCTCGCTCTCGGTCAACGCCGGGGCCGTCCAGGCAGAGGGCGAGCTGCTCCTGCTGCTCAACGACGACGTGCTCGCGCCGAGCCGGGGATGGCTGGACCGGCTGGCCGGCCACCTGCAGGAGCCCGATGTCGGAGCGGCCGGCCCGCTGCTCCTCTACCCCGACGGCACGGTGCAGCACGCCGGCATCATCGGGTGGCAGGGCGTGCCGGCGCTGCAGCACCGGGGTCGCACGGTCAGCGACGGCGGCCCGTGGGGCGAGCTGCGGCGACCACGGGACGTGCTCGCGCTGACGGGGGCCTGCCTGCTGACGCGGAGGACCGACTACCTGGCCACGGGCGGCATGTCGGAGGACTTCCCGGTGAGCTTCAACGACGTCGACTACTGCTTGCGGCTGCGCGAGCGGGGGCAGCGCTGTGTGCTCGACCCGCGGGCGGTGCTGCGCCACCACGAGTCAGCCACCCGCAGCCCGGTGGTCACCGTCGACGAGATGGCCCGCCTGACCGCGAGGTGGGGTGCCGTGCTAGGCGACGACCCTTACCTGTCCTCGCCGCGGCAGGCAGAGCTCAGCCGGCGTGAGAGAGCACTGCTCACCGACGGGCGATGAGGGCCAGCGCGACCGAGGGCTCGGAGGCGACGATGCGCACGTCGCGGGCACCGGCGTGGAGCAGGGGCACCCACACATCGGTGCCGAGGTGCCAGACCTCGGACGGCTCGGTCAGCGCCGCGGTGGCGACGCGGGGGGCGATGAGCAGCGAACCCCCTGGCTGGACGACGCGCAGCGCCTCCGCCGCCGCCGCCGGCAGGTTGCGCACCCGCGGCCAGCTGGTGTGCGCGACCAGGTCCCAGGTGGCGTCGGCGAAGGCCAGCCGGCCCGCCTCCTGGTCGGCCAGCTCCACCATCGCGGTGCTGGGCAGCCGGTCGAGCCACCCGTCCAGCGGCGTCGGGTCGCCGACCCTGAGCAGGCGGGTGCGAGGCGCGGCAGCCACCCACGAGGAGAGCGTGCCGGGCCACCCGACCGCCTCGGTGACGCCGCGCGCCAGCACCTGGGCCGTCCCGGGGGTGCCGCAGCCGTCGCAGTCGGCGAGCCCGGCGATCTGCCCCCGCGTGGAGGGCACCACGCCGCAGACGCTGCACCCCCCGGCGGGGATGCTCACGAAGGCCGGCACCGCCGCATTCTGCATGCGACGCCGAGCGGCAGCCGCGCGTCGCGGGCATGCCCGCGTACCCTTCGATGTTGGACCGGTGCGGGCGCGAGCCCCTTCCTTCGAGACGCAGACGAGGCGATCTACACCGTGACGGCGACGGCCGACCAAGCAGGGACGACCACCCACCCGGGCAGCGAGCACGACGACGGGTACGGGCCCAACGCCTGGCTCGTCGACGAGATGCGCGAGCAGTGGCAGACCGACCCCGGCTCGGTCGGCGCGGCCTGGCAGACCTACTTCGGTGCCGGTCCGGTGACCGACGAGCCCAGCGCGCCTCAGGCGACGATCGCAGCCGACGCAGCCCCGGTCGTAGCGCCGGCCCCGGCACCGCAGCCGGCTCAGGCGCCGAGCCCGACCAGTGCCCGACCGGCGGCCAAGCCAGCACCCGCCGCGCACGTCCCTCCGGCGCCCGTCGCCGGCGCGCACACGCAGCCGCTCAGAGGCGCGTCCGCCCGCGTGGTCTCCAACATGGAGGCATCCCTCTTCGTACCGACCGCGACGAGCGTGCGCGCAGTCCCGGCGAAGCTGCTCGAGGACAACCGCACGCTCATCAACCGCCACCTCGCGCGCAGCCGCGGCGGCAAGATCAGCTTCACGCACCTGATCGGGTACGCACTGGTGCGCGCGGCCGCCGACATGCCGTCGATGAACGCGTCCTTCTCCGTCGTCGACGGCAAGCCCGTGCTCGTGCAGCCGGAGCACGTCGGGCTCGGCCTCGCCATCGACCTCACCAAGAGCAACGGCGACCGCCAGCTCGTGGTGGCCGCGGTCAAGGCGGCGGACACCCTGGACTTCAGCGGTTTCTGGCGCACGTACGAGGACATCGTCGCCCGCGCCCGCACGGGGGCCCTGACCACTGACGACTTCGCCGGGGTCACGATCAGCCTCACCAACCCCGGCGGCTTCGGCACCGTCCACTCGGTGCCGCGCCTGACCGAGGGCCAGGGCGCGATCATCGGCGTCGGCGCGATGGAGTACCCCGCCGAGTTCCAGGGCGCCGCCAAGGAGACCGTCTCGCGGCTGGGCGTCAGCAAGGTCATCACGCTCACCTCGACCTACGACCACCGCATCATCCAGGGCGCCCAGTCGGGTGAGTTCCTGCGCCGCATGCACCAGCTGCTGCTCGGTGAGAGCGACTTCTACGACGACGTCTTCCGCTCGCTGCGCATCCCGTACGAGCCGGTCCGGTGGTCGACCGACGTGCAGGTGGTGCACGACGACGAGCTCGGCAAGCAGGCACGGATCCAGGGACTGATCCACTCCTACCGGGTGCGCGGCCACCTGATCGCCGACGTCGACCCGCTGAGCACCGAGGTCCGCACCCACCCCGACCTCGACGTGCTCGGCCACGGCCTGACGCTGTGGGACCTCGACCGCGAGTGGGCGGTCGGCGACTTCGCCAAGACCGGCGGGGCGCGCCGGATGCCGCTGCGCGAGGTGATGGGCGTGCTGCGGGATGCCTACTGCCGCAGCATGGGGCTCGAGTACATGCACCTGCAGGACCCCGGGCAGCGGGAGTGGCTGCAGCAACGGGTGGAGCGCAGGGCGGAGAAGCCCGACACCGCGACCCAGGTGCACGTCCTGGAGCGCCTCGGCGAGGCGGAGGCCTTCGAGGCCTTCCTGCAGACGAAGTTCGTGGGGCAGAAGCGCTTCAGCCTCGAGGGCGCGGAGTCGCTGATCCCGCTGCTGGACGAGCTGCTGCAGGGCTCGGCCGAGGACGGGCTCGACGAGGTCGTGATCGGCATGCCGCACCGCGGCCGGCTCAACGTCCTCGCCAACATCGTCGGCAAGAGCTACGCGCAGATCTTCCGCGAGTTCGAGGGTTACGTCGACCCCGACAGCGCGCACGGGTCCGGTGACGTCAAGTACCACCTGGGCGCCGAGGGCACCTTCATTGCGCGTACGGGTGACGAGGTCGCGGTCTCGCTGTGCAGCAACCCCTCTCACCTCGAGGCGGTCGACGGCGTGCTCGAGGGGGTCGTCCGCGCGAAGCAGGACGTGCTCGACAAGGGCCCCGACGGCTTCAGCGTGCTGCCGGTGATGATGCACGGCGACGCGGCCTTCGCCGGTCAGGGGGTGGTCGCCGAGACGCTCAACCTGTCGCAGCTGCGCGGCTACCGCACCGGCGGCACGGTGCACGTGGTGGTCAACAACCAGGTCGGCTTCACCACCGACCCGTCGCAGGCCCGCAGCTCGGTCTACGCCACGGACGTCGCGCGGATGGTGCAGGCACCGATCTTCCACGTCAACGGCGACGACCCTGACGCGTGCGTGCGGGTCGCGCGGCTGGCCTTCGAGTTCCGCCAGGAGTTCAACAAGGACGTGGTCATCGACCTGGTCTGCTACCGCCGCCGTGGGCACAACGAGGGCGATGACCCGTCCATGACGCAGCCGTTGATGTACCGCACCATCGACGCCCGTCTCTCGACCCGGCGCCTCTACACGGCCGCGCTCGTCGGCCGCGGCGACCTCACGGCGGAGGAGGCGGAGCGGGCCCTGGCCAGCTACCGCAACACCCTGGAGCAGGCCTTCCAGCAGGTCAAGGACGCCAGTGCACCCGTGAGCGCCGAGCCCGGCAGCTGGTCCAACACGGCCGCCCCCGCGGTCCCGACCACGACACCGCGCACGGCCATCGACAGCGAGGTGGTCAAGCGCATCGTCGCCTCGCAGACCGAGCTGCCCGAGGGCTTCACGCCGCACCCGCGGGTCCGTACCTCCGTGCTCGAGCGCCGCGCCCTGATGGTGGAGAGCGACGAGATCGACTGGGCGATGGGCGAGACGCTCGCCCTGGGCTCGCTGGTGCTCGAGGGTCACCCCGTGCGCCTGGCCGGGCAGGACAGCCGCCGCGGCACCTTCACCCAGCGTCACGCTGCCCTGATCGACCACGAGACCGGCGCGGAGTGGCTGCCGCTCAAGCACCTGGCGGAGGGGCAGGCGCCCTTCAACGTCTACGACTCGTTCCTCTCCGAGTACGCCGCGATGGCCTTCGAGTACGGCTACTCGGTCGCCCGCCCCGAGGCGCTCGTCGCCTGGGAGGCGCAGTTCGGTGATTTCGCCGACGGTGCCCAGACGGTGATCGACGAGTTCATCTCCTCCGGCGAGGCGAAGTGGGGCCAGCGCAGCGCGGTCACCCTGCTGCTCCCCCACGGGTACGAGGGTCAAGGCCCCGACCACTCGAGCGCGCGCCCCGAGCGCTTCCTGCAGCTGTGTGCCGAGGACAACATGGTGGTGGCGATGCCGTCATCGCCGGCGAGCTACTTCCACCTGCTCCGCACGCACACGCTCGGCGGCGTGCTCAAGCCGATGATCGTCTTCACACCGAAGTCCATGCTCCGGCTGCGCGCCGCGGCGAGCCCCACGGCCGCCTTCACCGAAGGCAGCTACCAGCCGGTGCTCGACGACCCGCGCGTCACCGAGCCCACCGCCGTCACCAGGCTCGTGCTCTGCGCCGGCAAGGTCTACTGGGACATCGACAAGAAGCGCGCCGCGAGCGACGACCGCAGCACGGCCGTGGCCCGGCTGGAGCGCTTCTACCCGCTGCCCGAGGTCGAGCTGGCGGCGCTCTTCGAGCGCTACCCCAACGCGACCGACGTCGTGTGGGTCCAGGAGGAGCCCTTCAACCAGGGCGCGTGGCAGTACCTCGCGCTCAACCTCCCCGACGTCCTCCCCGCCGACCGCCGGCTCACCAAGGTGGCCCGCAAGGCGTCCGCCTCCCCCGCCGTCGGGTCGGCCAAGGCGCACGCCGTCGAGCAGGAGGCCATCGTCAACGGCGCGCTCGGCCTCTGACGCGGCCGGTGTACTTCACCGACCGCGGCCTCGAGGAGCTGGCGGCCCGGCGCGGCGCTGAGGAGGTGTCGCTCGGCTGGCTCGCCGAGCGGCTCCGTGACTTCGTCGACGCCCACCCCGAGCACGAGACAGCGGTCGACCGGCTCGCCACCTGGCTGGCCCGGGCGGACGACGAGGACTGACCCCGTGGCTCCCGCGCCGGACGGGATGGGCTGGCCGGTCGCGGGAGCGACCATGCACCTCGGCCGCTACCTGATGCACAGCGGAGTCGAGCACCTGCGGACAACAGCACACCGGCCCGAGCTGCCGAGCTGCTCAGCCAGGGTCTGCTGGCTCGGGCGACGCCTCCGCACGACCCGCCAGAGCCTCAGGTGCTCACCCCCGCTGAGCACCAAGGGTCATGGAGGCGGCCAGCGGGCTCTCAGCGGCGCTCGAGCACCTGAGCGGAGCGGCCGTCCGCCCACCGGGCACCATCGAGCGCGGCGCACGTGCACGACCACGCTGAGCAGCTGGTACCGCCCGAGCACCACAGGACCCCTCAGCGGTCGACCCGCTCCGGCCCGTCGAGCGGCTGCCGGCCGGCCCCGAGCGGCGCGCGGGGGATGCTCTGCCAGCCGCGGGCGGCGCGCTCGACCAACCGGGCGGCGTAGGCGGGCCCCAGACCGGCAGCACCGCGGGCGGCATCGGCCGCCCCGGCCGCGTACCGGCCATCGTGCACGACCCGGCGCAGGGAGCGGCGCAGCACGGGCACCGTCACCTCGGCAGGCGGCAGCCGGATGCCGGCGCACAGGCGGTGCACCCGGGCGGCGTTCTCCCGCTGGTCGCCGGCGCCAGGGATCGTGACCACCGGCAGGCCGCGGGAGAGCGCCTTGGCGAGCATCCCGTTGCCGGCTCCGCACACCACGGCGCTGGCCGCCGCGAGCAGGGGGGCCTGGCTTCCCGGCCCGGCCACCGCCCAGGGGGGGAGGGCACCGATGCGGGGGTCGAGAGTCGTCGCGGCGATCCGCAGATGCTGCCCCGCAGCGGCTTCGAGCACGAGCGAGAGCAGGTCCGGACCGCCGGCGGTGGTCGAAGACACGAGCACGAGCGGGTCGTCGCCGGGCGGCGGAGCGAGCTCGGCGGTGCCCGCCTCCCACTCCAGCGGCCCGCAGAGCACCGCGTCCGACGGCCAGTCGCGCCGCGGCAGCTCGAGCGCCGGCAGCGTCGCCACCAGGCGGAGGAGCAGCGGCAGGTGGCTGATGCCGAGGGAGGCGAGCGCTCCCTCCCTCTGCCGGTGCCCGAGACGGACCCCGACGTCGGTCAGTCGGTGCAGCAGCGCATCACGGTGACGTCCGACCCGGCTGCGGGCCGGCGGCAGGGTCGAGCCCACCGGTGGCAGCCAGGCCGAGGGGTCCTGAAGCGGGTGCGGGACCAGCTCCACCAGCGGTACTCCGAGCACACCGGCCGCGAAGCTCCCGCACATGGTCAGCGTGTCCGCCACGATGAGGGCCGGCGGCTCCGCCCTCAGCGCCGCCACCAGCGGTGGCGTCATCGCGACGCTGCGTCTCCACAGCCGCTCACCGAAGGACTCCCCCGGCGGCTCAGCGACGAGCGGCAGCCGCTCGGCGGCGATCCCCGCACCCCGCAGCCGCTCGAGCCAGCGGTCCCCCGTCCAGACGACCGGGGAGTGACCGCGGGCGGCGAGGGCCTCCGCCAGAGCCGCGACCGGCAGGAGATGACCGGCGTCCGGGCCGGCGACCAGCGCGACCCGCACGGCGGCAGGGTCGCACAGCCGCTGGGTGCGAGACGCCCGTCGACGGGCACGACAGGTAACACAGGCGTGACGAACACTGGTTACCGTGCGGGCAGCCGACCCCGGAGGACACCCGTGCTGCAGCCCCGCTCCCTCGCCCTGATGACCCTGCCGCTCGCCGCGGCCCTCGGCCTCGCCGGCTGCGGCAGCAGCTCGGGGGGCTCGACCGCCAAGGCTCCGGCGACGCTGTCCGCGGCCGCCCCGGCGACCGGCGGGGCGAGCAGCGCCGGCTCCCTGGCTGACGAGGTGCCCGCGGCGATCAAGAGCAAGGGCACCCTCACGGTCGCGGCCGACGCGAGCTACGCGCCCAACGAGTTCATCATGCCGGGGCAGACCGCGGTCGTCGGGATGGACGCGGACCTCGCCCAGGCGATCGGTCAGCAGCTCGGGCTCGGGGTCACCGTGGTCAACGCCAAGTTCGATGCGATCATCCCCGGGTTGGCGGCCGGTCGCTACGACCTGGGCATGTCCAGCTTCACCGACACCAAGGAGCGCGAGAAGACGGTCGACTTCGTCACCTACTTCAGTGCGGGGACGTCCTTCTTCACCAAGGCGTCCGGGGGGACGCAGGTGGCATCGCTCGACGCGTTGTGCGGCGTCAAGGTCTCGGTCGAGACAGGCACGACGCAGCAGACCGACGCTGACGACCAGAGCAAGAAGTGCACCGCGGCGGGCAAGCCGGCGGTCGACGTGCTGCCCTTCGACGACCAGAGCGGGGCCAACCTCGCGCTGTCGAGCGGGCGCGCGCAGGTGTCGATGGCCGACTCGCCCGTCGCCGCCTACCAGGTCAAGCAGAGCAACGGCGCCTTCGCCCTCAGCGGCATGCCCTACGGCACGGCGCCTTACGGCATCGCGATCCCCAAGGGCAACGGGATGGCCAAGCCGGTGCAGGACGCGGTGAAGGCCCTCATCGCGGACGGTACGTACAACAAGATCCTCACCACGTGGGGCGTCCAGGCCGGCGCCATCACCGACCCCGCCGTCGACGGCGCCACCAGCTGATCGGGCAGCCAGCACGGGCGACGAGCGAGAGGTGGGTCTGGTGACGCTCACACCGCAGGCGGGGGTGGCCGCGGCCGAGCCGGGGACGGAGCCGCCGCCCACGCGCGTGGTCCCCGTGCGGCGCTACGGCCGTTGGGTGGCCGCCGCCGTCCTGGCCGTGGTCGTCGCCCAGCTCGTCGTCGGGCTCGCCACCAACAGCAACCTGCACTGGTCGGTGATCGGGCACCAGCTCTTCACGCACGTGGTGCTCACCGGCGTGCTCCGCACGCTCGAGCTCACCATCCTCGCGATGGCCATCGGCGTGGTGCTCGGCACGCTGATCGCGATCGGGCGACTGTCCGCCAACCCGGTCGTGTCCGGGGTCTGCTGGGGCTACGTGTGGCTCTTCCGCGGTACCCCGGTGCTCGTCCAGATCGTGCTCTGGTACAACATCGCCGCGGTGCTGCCCCGCATCGGCTTCGGGGTGCCCTTCGGCGGCCCGCAGCTCGTGAGCGTCGACTCCAACACCGCGGTCACGCTCTTCACCGCCGCCGTGCTGGGGCTCGGGCTGAACGAGGCCGCGTACATGTCCGAGGTGGTGCGCGCCGGGTTGCTGTCGGTCGACGAGGGGCAGAGCGAAGCGGCTGCGGCGCTGGGGATGCGGCGCGGGCTGGTGCTGCGACGCATCGTCCTCCCGCAGGCCGCGCGGGTGGTGATCCCGCCGACGGGCAACGAGGTCATCTCGATGCTGAAGACGACGTCCCTGGTCACCGTCATCTCGCTGCGGGACCTCTTCGGCACCGTGCAGAACATTGCCGCGGCGACGTTCCAGGTGATCCCGCTGCTCATGGTGGCGGTGCTGTGGTACCTCGCGATGACCTCGGTGCTCAGCGTCGGCCAGTACTTCCTGGAGCGTCGCTTCGCCCGCGGGTCGTCGCGGGCGCTCCCGCTGACCCCGTACCAGCGGCTGGCGCTCGTGCTGTCACCGCGTCGGCCCGCCACGCCCGCGGTGCCGGCGTGAGCGCCGTCGCGGTGCACGCCCGGGGGGTGCGCAAGTCCTTCGGCCGGCACGAGGTGCTCACCGGCATCGACCTCACCGTGCGGCGCGGGGAGGTGCTCTGCCTGATCGGGCCCAGCGGCAGCGGGAAGTCCACCTTCCTGCGCTGCATCAACCACCTGGAGAAGATCAGCGGCGGCGAGCTCGAGGTCGACGGAGAGCTCGTGGGATACCGCCGCCAGGGCGCCGAGCTGCACGAGCTGCGGGAGAAGGAGGTCGCCGCCAAGCGCGCCGAGATCGGCATGGTCTTCCAGCGCTTCAACCTCTTCCCACACATGACAGCGCTGGACAACATCACCGAAGCCCCGATCCGGGTACGCCGGACCAAGCCCGCGGTGGCGCGTGAGGCAGCGACGGCGCTGCTCACCCGGGTCGGCCTGGCGGACAAGGCCGGGCACTACCCGGCGCAGCTGTCCGGCGGTCAGCAGCAGCGGGTGGCCATCGCGCGGGCGCTGGCGATGCAGCCGACGCTCATGCTCTTCGACGAGCCGACGAGCGCGCTCGACCCCGAGCTGGTCGGCGAGGTGCTCGACGTGATGCGCGGCCTCGCCCGCGACGGCATGACGATGGTCGTGGTCACGCACGAGATGGGCTTCGCCCGCGAGGTGGCCAACAGTGTCGTCTTCATGGACGTCGGCGCCGTCGTCGAGGCCGGCCCTCCCGAGCAGCTGCTGAGCCACCCCCGGCACGAGCGGACCCGCGCGTTCCTGTCCAAGGTTCTCTGAGCACGGGATCCGTAGGCTGCGGCACCGTGGAGATCAAGGAGCTGGCGGTGCAGGGGGCGTGGGAGATCACGCCCGAGCTCATCGGGGACAGCAGGGGGCTCTTCACCGAGTGGTACAAGGCCGACGTGCTGGAAGGCGCTGTCGGGCACCGGCTCTCGTTGCAGCAGGCCAACCTGTCGGTGTCGACCCGCGGCACCGTGCGGGGCGTGCACTTCGCCGACGTGCCACCCAGCCAGGCCAAGTACGTCGCCTGCCCTCGCGGGGCGCTGCTCGACGTCATCGTCGACCTCCGCGTCGGGTCGCCGACCTTCGGCGTCGTCGACGCGGTGCGCCTCGACGACGTGGAGCGCAAGGCCGTCTACCTCGCCGAGGGCCTCGGGCACGCCTTCCTGGCGCTCGAGGACGGCACCACCATCAACTACCTCTGCAGCACCGGGTACTGGCCCACCCGCGAGCACGGCGTCACCCCCCTCGATCCCGCGTTGGGCCTCACGGACCTGGCGGCCTGGCCGGCGGAGATGACCGGTGATGCCCTCACGCTGTCACCCCGCGACCTCGCCGCCCCGACGCTCGCGCAGGCGCAGGCGCAGGGCCTGCTCCCCTCGTACGAGGCGTGCCTGGCCTTCTACGCGGAGCTCGCCGGGGGTTGACGCAGCCGCGGCCAGACCACCCGGCCGTGCACGAGCGCGGTCGGCCCGTGCTGACGGCTGTCGACGCTCCGCGGGTCGTCTCCCTCGAGCCACCAGCCGCCGGGCACCGCACGCAGCACGCGCTTGACGACGAGCACGTCGGGGCGGTCGGGGAAGGCGGCCAGGACGACCGATCCGGGTCGTACCCGACCCCCGCGCGCGACGAGGACGCTGCGCCCACCGGCCAGCGCCGGGCCCATCGAGCCGCCCTCGACCCTGACCCAGCGCACGTCACCAGTCTCGCGCTGCCTACCCTCGCCGCGTGATCCGTGCCGCTGCCCCTGGAGACGTCGACACGCTGGTCGGCCTGGTCCGCGACCTGGCCGAGTACGAGCGGGAGCTGGCGCAGGTCGAGCTCACGCCGGCACTGCTGCACGCAGCCCTCTTCGGCACGGCCCCGTCGGCCGGCTGCCTGGTGGCCGAGGAGGGCGGCGCCGTGGTCGGCTTCGCCCTGCACTTCCGCACCTTCAGCACCTGGACCGGTGTGCCCGGCCTCTGGCTCGAGGACCTGTACGTCGACCCCGCCGCCCGGCGCCGAGGGCATGCGCGCGCCCTGCTGGCGGCCCTCGCCGCGCAGGCCACCGAGCACGGGCAGCGCCGCGTCGACTGGTCCGTGCTCGACTGGAACACCTCCGCGCAGGAGTTCTACGCGAGCCTCGGCGCGGTCCCGTTGGCCGACTGGACCACCCACCGGCTGACGGGTGACCCGCTGCGGAGGCTGGCCGCCGAGGGCGCTCTAGGCTCGGTTCCGTGACCGACCCGGTGAGCCACGCCCCTGTCAGCGGCGAGGGGGGTCCGACGGTCGAGATGGCCTCCGTGCAGGTGCCGGCGGACCCCGCCTTCCTGACCGTGGTGCGCACCTGCACCGCGGCGCTGGCCGCCCGCCGGGACTTCACGCTCGACGACATCGAGGACCTGCGCATCGCGGTGGACGAGGCCGCGGCGATGCTGCTCACCGAAGCGGTGCCGGGCAGTGACCTGACGGTGACCTTCGAGCTGCTCGAGGACGCGGTGCGCGTGCACGTGGCCACCCGCACCCTCGACGGCAGCGGTCCCGACCAGGAGACCTTCGCGTGGACCGTGCTGCAGGCGCTGACCGACGACCTGGCGGCAGGCAGCCAGGGCGATCTGGTCACCGTCATGCTGCTCAAGCGCCGCGCCGACGCGCTCGCCGCCTGATGAACGACGCCGCCACGCCCGCCGCCGAGCGGACCGCCGTCCCCGACACCCTGGTCGTGCAGCAGATCGACGGCGCCGCCCTCGACCGCCCCGCCGTCGCCGACGCCGCTCCCGACGTCGCCGAGGCCGCTCCCGAGGCCGGCGAGGAGGCCGCTCCCGAGGTCGTCGCCGCGGTGCCCACCGCCCGGAGCACCCGCACCACCCACGACCGGGCCCGCGCCCGCGAGCTCTTCGCCGTCCTCGCCGAGCTGCCGGAGCGCGCCCCGCAGCGCAAGCGCGCCCGCGACGAGCTGGTCGAGATGCACCTGCCGCTGGTCGAGTACCTCGCGCGCCGCTTCCGCAACCGCGGTGAGCCGCTGGAGGACCTCGTTCAGGTGGCGACCATCGGGCTCCTCAAGAGCGTCGACCGCTTCGACCTCGAGCGCGGCGTGGAGTTCTCGACGTACGCGACCCCGACGATCGTCGGTGAGGTCAAGCGCTACTTCCGCGACAAGGGGTGGGCGATCCGCGTGCCGCGGCGCCTGCAGGAGCTCAAGCTCGCGCTGACCAAGGCCACCTCGGAGCTCTCCCAGCGCAACGGCCGCTCGCCGACGGTCGCCGAGATCGCGGTGCACCTCGGGCTGACCGAGGAGGAGGTGCTCGAGGGGATGGAGTCGGCCAACGCCTACTCCACCGTGAGCCTCGATGCCCCCGACGGCGGCGACGACGACTCCCCGGCGGTCGCGGACTCCCTCGGCGTCGACGACGAGTCGCTCGAGGGCGTGGAGTACCGCGAGTCGATCAAGCCCCTGCTCGCCCAGCTGGCCCCCCGCGAGCGCAAGATCCTCATCCTGCGCTTCTTCGGCGGCATGACGCAGAGCCAGATCGCGGCGGAGGTCGGCATCAGCCAGATGCACGTGTCGCGCCTGCTCTCGCGCACCCTCGTCCAGCTGCGGGAGAGCCTGCTCGTCGACGACTGAGCTAGCGCGCCCCGCTCCGCTGACCTGGGAGGGCCTGCACCACAGCCACGATGGTTGCGACAGCGACCACGACGACGGGTACGCCAGCCCCGGCCACCCCGCCGCGGATGAAGACGATGCCGGTGATCCCGAAGAGCACCTCGAGCAGCACCGCCGGGGTGCGCGCCCAGAGTGCCGCCTGCGCCGTGCCGCGGGTGAGCAGCGCGAAGACGCCGGCGCCGACCAGCGTCATCGCCGCGGTGAGCAGCGCCGAGCTCGTCCCCGGCAGCGCCACCCACGCCGCCGTCCCGAGCAGCACCACCGCCTGCAGGCCGAGCAGCACAACCGCCCTGGCGCGCAGGCGGGGGGCCGCGGAGGTCATGCGCTGGAACGTAACCCGCGCCCACTAGCCTGGCTCGGTGCGGGCGCTGCTGGTCGTCAACCCGTCGGCGACCACCACCACCGCCCGAGCCCGCCAGGTCCTCGAGTCGGCGCTCGGCGCCGAGGTCAAGCTCGACGTGGCGACCACCACCCACCGCGGGCACGCCGCCGAGCTCGCCTCCTCGGCCCAGGACGACGGGTACGGCGCGGTCGTGGCCCTCGGCGGTGACGGCACCGTCAACGAGGTCGCGGACGGCCTGCTGCGCCGCAGCCCGCACGGTGGCGAGGCCGACGACCTGCCAGCGCTGGGTGTCGTACCGGGCGGATCGACCAACGTCTTCGCCCGTGCGGTCGGCGTCGCCAACGACCCCATCGAGGCGACCGGGCAGCTGCTCGAGGCGCTGCGCCAGGAGCGCACCCGGACGATCGGCGTGGGCCGCGCCGACGATCGCGTCTTCCTCTTCAACGCCGGCCTCGGGGTCGACGCCGAGGTGGTCGCGCGGGTCGAGGAGCGCCGCGCCGAGGGGTCACGGGCGAGCAACGGGCTCTACTTCCGCCAGGCGGTGCGCCACCTCCTGCACGGCGTCGAGCGCCGCACCCCACCGCTCGTGGTGCGGGTGGGCGAGGAGCCCCCCCGGCAGGTCTTCGCCGCGCTGGTCACCAACACCACCCCGTGGACCTACCTCGCCGGACGGCCGGTCACCGCGACCCCGCAGAGCCGCTTCGAGCTCGGGCTCGACGTCTTCACGCTGGGCTCGCTGCACCTGCTGCCGACGCTGCGCACCACGGTGCAGATGCTCGGCGCCCGGGGACCGCGCGGACGCTCCGTGGTGCTCGACCACGATGTGCGGCGGGTCGTCCTCGCGGCCAGGGAGCCGGTGGCCCTGCAGGTCGACGGCGACCACCTCGGTGCGGTCGACCGCGTCGTGGTCACCGCCGTCCCGAGGGCCCTGCGCGTCCTGGTCTGAGCAGCGCCACCACGCCCGCCGGGTCATCGACGATGATGCCGTCGACGCCGCAAGCCGTGAGCGCGGCGACGACCTCGGCCTGGCGGTGCGGCTTCACGGTCCAGGCGACCAGCCGCAGCCCCGCGGCGCGCGCCTCCGCCCCCGCCCCTGTGCCGGCCGACACGACTGCGGCGACCGGGGCGTGCAGCTCGGCGCAGCCCAGGCTCAGCGCGGCACGCAGCGCGGCGGGCAGCGGTCCGGTCCGCACGAGGAGCCCGGTCGCCGGTCCGCCCCCGGCGCGCACGGCAGCCAGGGCCGCGGGGTCGAAGGAGGAGATGACGACGTCGTCCGCAGGCTGGTCGCCGCTGCCGCGCTCCGCCAGCAAGGCGAGCAGCTGCTCCACCGTCCCGGCGCGCCACGGGCGCTTCACCTCGAGCACGACCCGGCCGTGCCCTCCCGCCGCGTCCAGCACCTCGGCCGGGGTGGGTGCGCCGCGCGTGCGCAGCGCCGCCGCCTGGGTCAGCCGGACCGGCCGCCCGGCGACGGTGGCGTCGTGCAGGCACACGAGCACGCCGTCCCGGCTGCGCCGCACGTCCACCTCGACGCCGTCGGCCCCGGCGGCGAGGGCGGCGACCACCGCAGCGACGGAGCTCTCCGGGCCGGGGTCACGACTGCCGCGATGGCCATAGACCTCCACGAGCGACCCTCCCTGTGATCTGTGTCACGTCATTGTGGTCAGACCGACAGGAAGTGACCAAGTCCTCGTCGCCTGGTGCTTGCGCGCCGGACATCTGTGTGCAACCGTCAGGACGACGAGAAGCGCCGGTGCAGCCGGGACGCCCCCGCAGGAAGCGCACCGGCTCTGAGCACCACGGCCCACGCCTGCGAGGACGGACCGCCGCACCTGCGTGCCGACGACGCTGTCGAGGAGACATCATGGACTGGCGCCACCGCGCCCTGTGCCGCGACGAGGACCCGGAGCTGTTCTTCCCCATCGGGACGACCGGCCCGGCCGAGCGGCAGATCGACGCAGCCAAGGCCGTGTGCCGACGCTGCCCCGTGCAGGCCGACTGCCTGTCCTGGGCGATGGAGACCGGGCAGGACGCCGGCGTGTGGGGCGGTCTCACCGAGGACGAGCGGCGCGCCCTCAAGCGCCGCGCGGCCCGGGCGCGCACCCGCACCGGCTGAGCCAGGCGTGAGCGAGATCGGCCGGGCCGACGCCGAGCTCTGGGTCCGGCCGGTCGGGCCGGGTGCCGAGGGGCTCAGCGAGGTCCGCGCCGTCTGGCGCTTCCGCCTCCTGCTCGGGGTCGTGCTGATCGCACTTGTCGCCATCATCTTCCTCGTCTACCAGTCCTTCAGCGGCGCCTACTCCGACACCCCGGTGACGCCGTCGCCGGCCGGCCGGCTCGCCGTGCTGCACCGCTGAGCGGCTCACCCGACCAGCTGGCCGGCCGGTACGGCGACCACGGCCTCGGTCCCCACCTCGGGGCCCGGCCGCAGCGCGACCGTCCCGCGCAGCTCGCCCACGACGAGCGCCCGCACGATCTGCAGCCCGAGGCCCGTCGCGGTGGCCGCATCGAAGCCGGGCGGCAGCCCAGCCCCCTCATCGGCGATGATCATCTGCAACCTTGCGCTCGAGCGGCTCACCTGGATGTGCACCTTGCCGCCGCCGCCGCCGTAGGCGTGCTCGACCGCGTTGGCCAACAGCTCGGAGAGCACCAGCGCCAGCGGGGTGGCGACCTGGGCGGGCAGCACCCCGAAGCTCCCGGTCCGGGTCGCCGTCGCCCGGGCGCCGCGGTGCGTCGTGGCCAGCTCGAGGGCGACCGAGGAGATCTGGTCAGCGATCGCGTCGAAGGGCACCGACTCGTCGATGGCGGTCGACAGCGTCTCGTGCACCACCGCGATCGAGGTCACCCGGCGGACCGACTCCTCCAGCGCCTCGCGGGCCTCCGCCACGTCGGTCCGCCTGGCCTGCAAGCGGAGCAGGGCGGCGACCGTCTGCAAGTTGTTCTTCACCCGGTGGTGGATCTCGCGGATGGTCGCGTCTTTGGTCAGCAGCGCTCGATCACGGCGGCGTACGTCGGACACGTCGCGCAGCACCACCACCGCGCCGAGCAGGGCCCCGCCCGGCAGCAGCGGCACCGCGCGCAGGCGCACCGCGGTGTCGCCGTCGGCGCTGACCAGCTCGGCGTCCACCGGCTCCCGGCGCTCGAGGGCCAGCTCGACCCGTGCCTGCCCGGCGGTCATGTCCAGGGACAGCTGGCTGCGCACGTCGGCGAGGCGGTGGCCGGCGAGGTTGCCGCGGTACCCCATCCGGCGGACCGCCGACAGGGCGTTGGGGCTGGCGAAGGTGACCAGCCCGTCGGCGTCGAGGCGCAGCAGCCCGTCGCCGACCCGAGGGGCGTCGGGCAGCTCGGGGGCGTCGGTGACGTGCGGGAAGCGCCCCTCGGCGACCATCTGGGCCAGGTCGCTGCTCGCGGCCAGGTAGGCGAGCTCCAGGGCGCTCGGGGAGCGCGCGGTGGCCAGGTTCGTGTCGCGCGCCAGCACGGCGATGACCCGGCCCTCGTAGGTCACTGGGATCGCCTCCTCGCGCACCGGCACCCCGTCGCGCCACTCGGGCTCTCCGTCGCGCACGATGCGGCCCTCACGGAAGGCGCGGTCGACGACGAAGCGGTCCGCCGGCGAGGAGGACGAGCCGACGAGGTCCTCGGCGTACATCGTCGGGCCGGTCAGCGGCCGCAGCTGGGCCACGATGACGGCGCGCGGCTCACCAGAGGCGTCGGGGCGGCGGGCGCGGACGAAGAGCAGGAGGTCGGCGAAGGACAGGTCGGCGAGGAGCTGCCACTGCCCGACGAGGCGGTGCAGGTGGGCGAGCGCGGGTTCCTCGAGGTCGGCGTAGGTGCGGGCCAGGTTGGCGAGGTCGGCCACCGCCCGAGCCTGCCAGGCTGACCGGCGTGGCCTCCCAGCGATCTGCCGACCTGGTGGCGCGCGACCTCCGCAGCGTGTGGCACCCCTTCACCCAGCACGCCGTCTGGCCGCAGGACGACCCGATCGTCGTCGAGCGTGGTGAGGGGTGCTGGCTGGTGGACGTCGACGGCCGGCGCTGGCTCGACGGCAACGCCTCGCTGTGGGTCAGTGTCTTCGGTCACGGCGACCCGGAGCTCGACGCGGCGGTGCGCGAGCAGCTGGACCGGCTCGCCCACGCAACCTTCCTGGGGCTGACCCACGAGCCGGGCATCGCGCTGGCGGAGGACCTGCTCGCAGTCGCGCCCCCAGGGCTGACGCGGGTCTTCTACGCCGGCGACGGCAGCAGCGCCGTCGAGGCCGCGCTGAAGATGGCGTACCAGTCGGCGGCGCAGCGCGGCGAGCAGCGCCCGATCTTCGTGTCGGTACGAGAGGGGTACCACGGTGACACGCTCGGTGCGGTGAGCGTGGGCGGCGTCGACCTCTTCCACGCGACCTACCGGCCGATCCTGCTCGACACCAGGCAGATCCCCTCCCCCAGCCCGCTGCACGGCGTCGGTGCCGCCGCCTCGGTCCACGCACTCGACACCCTGCTCGACGAGCTCGGTGACCGTGTCTGCGCCGTCATCGTCGAGCCGCTCGTGCAGGCCGCCGCTGGCATCCTCACCCACGACGCGTCCTTCCTCACCGGCGTGCGGGCCGCGTGCGACCGGGTCGGCGCGCTGATGGTGGCCGACGAGGTCGCCACCGGCATCGGCGCCACCGGGGCGCTGTGGGCCGTCGAGCACGCCGGCATCGCTCCGGACCTGCTGGTGTGCGGCAAGCGCCTCACCGGCGGGTACCTGCCGCTGTCGGCCGTGCTGGCGAGTGACGCCGTCTACGACGCCTTCCTCGGCGCACCGGCCTCGGCCCGCACCTTCTTCCACGGCCACACCTACACGGCGAACCCGCTCGCCTGCGCCGCCGCCCGAGCGACCCTGCGGCTGGTCCGCGAGCGCGGCACCGTCGCGCGGGCGGGGGCGGTCGGCGAGCGGCTGGCCGCCGGCCTCGCGCCGCTGGCCGGCCACGACGCCGTGCGTGAGGTCAGGCGCGTCGGCACGATGACCGGCGTCGAGGTGCACCCGCAGGGCGAGCGCACCGGCTTCCGGGTCTGCCAGGCGGCGAGGGCGCACGGGGTCGTCGTACGACCCCTGGGGGACGTCGTCGTGCTGATGCCTGCGCTGACCATGCCGGACGAGGAGGTGGACCTGCTCACCAGCGCCGTCGTCTCGGCTGTCGACCAGGTCTGCGGCTCGGCGTCGTGACCTGCTCCCCCGCTCGCCCCCCGCTCGCGTCCCTGCGCCACCGAGGCGCACCGACGCGAGCCGAGGTGGGTCAGGAGCGGACCAAGCCCTCCTGCACGACGGAGGTGACCAGCCGCCCGTCGAGGGTGAAGATGCGCCCCTGCGCGATGCCTCTGGCGCCGTGCGCGCTCGCGCTCTCCTGGTCGTAGAGGAACCACTCGTCGGCACGGAAGGGCCGGTGGAACCACACCGCGTGGTCCAGCGACGCCGTCCGACCGCGGCCGTAGGTCCCCCGCGGCCAGCCGTGCGGCAGCCGCACCGAGTCGAGCAGGCTCATGTCGCTGGCCCAGGTGAGGACGCACATGTGCAACGCGGGGTCGTCCGGAAGCCGGCCGCGGGCCCGCATCCACACCTGGCTCCGCGGCTCCGGCGGCACCTCGGCGCGCCCGGCGAGGATCACCGGCGGGGTCCCGACGTAGCGCAGCTCGACCGGGTGGTCGTACCCCCACCAGGCGACGGACGCCGGGTCGATGCCCGGCACCTCACCGATCTCGGTGAGCCACTCAGCCGTGGTCGGCACGTCCTCGGGGCTGGGGACGTCGGGCATCGCGAGCTGGTGGTCGATGCCGTCCTCGTCGATGTGGAAGGACGTGGACAGGTAGAAGATGGTCTGACCGTGCTGGACGGCGCTGACCCGGCGGGTGGAGAAGCTCCGGCCGTCGCGGACCCGGTCGACCTCGTAGACGATGGGCACGCTGGGGTCGCCGCCGACGAGGAAGTAGCCGTGCAGCGAGTGAGGTCTGCGGCCGGCGTCGACGGTGCGGACTGCGGCCGTCAGCGCCTGCGCGGCGACCTGCCCGCCGAAGACGCGCTGCAGCGGGCTCGACGGCGACTCCCCGCGGAAGAGGTCGACCTCCAGCCGCTCCAGGTCGAGCGTCCTGACCAGCTGGTCGAGCGCGGCTGACACCCCGTCATCGTGGCAGCCGGCCGGGCCGCCGCCGACCAGCGGGCACCTACGCTCGCTCGCGTGTCCGACCCGCTCGGCTGGCTTGCCGACGCCGCCGCCGCGCGGGCGACCGCGGGCCTGCACCGCACGCTTCGTGTGCGCTCCGCCGACGAGGTGCTGCTCGACCTGGCGGGCAACGACTACCTCGGGCTGGCCCGCGACCCCAGCGTGGTCGAGGCAGGCGTGGACGCCCTACGCCGGTGGGGCGCCGGCTCGACCGGCAGCCGTCTCGTCACGGGTACGACCGCCCTGCACGCCGAGCTGGAGGGCCGGCTCGCCGCCTGGCACGGCAGCCCGGCAGCACTGGTCACATCGACCGGGTACGCCGGCAACCTCGCCGCGGTCACCGCGCTCGCCGGCCCCGGGACGCTGGTCGTCAGCGATGCCGCCGTGCACGCCAGCCTGGTCGACGGCTGCCGTCTGTCCCGGGCCCGCGTGGTGATCGTGCCGCACGCCGACACGGACGCGGTGGCCGGCGCGCTGGCAGACCGCGCCGAGGACCGGGCGCTCGTGCTCGTCGACGGCGTCGGGAGCGCCGACGGCGACCTCGCACCCGTCACCGCGCTGCACACCACCTGTCGTGCGGCCGGTGCGGTCCTCCTGGTGGACGACGCCCACGCGCTCGGCGTGGTCGGTCCGCTCGGCCGGGGCACGGTCGCCGCTGCTGGCCTCGTGGGCGAGCCCGACGTCGTCGTCACCGGCACCCTCTCCAAGTCCTTCGGCGCGCAGGGCGGGGTCGTGCTGGCCCGCCCCGATCTCGTCGAGCACCTGGTCGACACCGCCCGCACCTTCATCTTCGACACCGGGCTCGCGCCTGCAGCGGCCGGGAGCACGCTCGCTGCACTCGACCGCCTCGAGCGCGAACCCGCGCTGCCGCAGCAGGTCCTGCACCGGGCGGAGCAGCTGGCGCGGCTGGTCGGCGTACCCGTCGCTGGGGCGGCGATCGTCCCGGTCGTCGTCGGCGACCCGGTCCGTGCGCTGCGGGCCGCGGCCGTGGCCCGTGAGCACGGTGTCCTCGTCGGCTGCTTCCGGCCGCCGTCGGTGCCGGTGGGCACCTCGCGACTGCGGCTCACCGCCCGCGCCGACCTCACCGAGGGCGATCTCGACCTCGCTGCCCAGGCGATGCGCGCGGCGCTCAGGTGAGCGTGCTCGTCGTCACAGGGACGGGGACCGGCATCGGCAAGACCGTCGTCTCGGCGGCGGTGTGCGCGCTCGCGGTCGCGCGCGGCTCGAGCGTCGCCTACGTCAAGGTGGCTCAGACCGGGCTCGAGGCCGGTGAGCCGAGCGACGCGGACGAGGTGCGCCGCCTCGCCGGTCCCGTCGAGACCCTCGAAGGCGCACGGTACGACGCCCCGCTCTCCCCCGCTGCAGCGGCGCGGCTCGCCGGCCGGCCCGCGGTCGACCTGCATGCCGTCGAGGTGGTGGTCCGCACGCTCGCCACGGAGCTGGCGCTGGTCGTCGTCGAGGGCGCCGGCGGCCTCCTGGTCCGCTACGACGAGCAGGCCGCGACCCTCGCCGACCTGGCGCGGGCCCTCGACGCACCGCTGCTGGTCGTGACCCGCCCCGGCCTCGGGGCGCTGAACGAGACGGCCCTGACGCTCGAGGCGGCGGCCGCCCGCGGGCTGCGCCTCGACGGTCTGGTGCTCGGCTCATGGCCCGCGGAGCCCGGTCTCGCCGAGCGCAGCAACATCGCCGACCTGGAGGCGCTCGTCGGCCGCCCACTTGCCGGGGCACTGCCCGAAGGCGCCTCGGCCGCACCGGCTTTCGGCGGGCTTGCGGCGCGCTCGCTGGCACCCCGGCACGGCGGCTCCTTCGCTGCGGGAGACTTCCGGGCGCGGTGGCGCCTGCCGCCCCTGCCCCCAGCCCAGGAGGAGACGTGACCACGCTCGCCAGCACCACCGCCGGTGGAGTCCTGGACATCGCCAGGGAGCAGGTGCTCGAGCGCGGCGTCGGCCTCACCGAGGGGCAGGCCCTCGCCTGCCTCGAGCTCCCCGACGAGCACCTGCCGGCCCTGCTGGAGCTGGCCCACGAGGTGCGCATGCGGTGGTGCGGCCCCGAGGTCGAGGTCGAGGGGATCGTCAGCGTCAAGACCGGCGGCTGCCCCGAGGACTGCCACTTCTGCTCGCAGTCCGGCCGCTTCGACTCCCCGGTCAGGGCGGCGTGGCTGGACGTGCCGTCGCTGGTGCGGGCCGCCCAGGAGACGGCGGCGACCGGGGCCACCGAGTTCTGCATCGTGGCGGCGGTGCGCGGGCCGGACGACCGGTTGATGACGCAGATCCGCGCTGGCGTGCAGGCCATCCGCGCCGTGGTCGACATCAACATCGCGTGCTCGCTCGGGATGCTGACGCAGGCGCAGGTCGACGAGCTCCGCGACATGGGCGTGCACCGGTACAACCACAACCTGGAGACCGCGCGGTCCTACTTCCCGCAGGTGGTGACGACGCACACCTGGGAGGAGCGCTGGGAGACGCTGCGGATGGTGCGCGAAGCGGGGATGGAGGTCTGCTGCGGCGGCATCCTCGGGCTCGGCGAGACGCTCGCCCAGCGGGCCGAGCTGGCCGCGCAGCTGGGCGCGCTGGAGCCCGACGAGGTACCGCTCAACTTCCTCAACCCACGGCCGGGCACGCCCTTCGGCGACCTGCCCGTGCTGCCGGCGACCGAGGCGCTGCGGGCCGTGGCGACCTTCCGGTTGGCGCTGCCCCGCACCATCTTGCGCTTCGCCGGTGGGCGGGAGATCACCCTCGGAGACCTCGGCGCACGCGACGGCCTGCTGGGCGGCGTCAACGCCGTCATCGTCGGCAACTACCTGACCACGCTCGGCCGGCCGGCAACCCAGGACCTCGAGCTGCTCGGCCGGCTCGCCATGCCGGTGAAGGCGCTCGGGAGCGCGCTGTGAGCAACATCTCCACCTACTACCCGCACCACCTGCCGACGGGAGGTACCTACGCCGGGGTCGCCCTCCTCGCCGTGCTCGCCGTCATCTCCATCATCAAGAAGATCATCTTCGTGGCCTGCGTCCTCGTGGTCGTCGCCGTAGGCGTCGCGCTCTACCACCACGGGGTGATCAACCAGCTGCTGCAGACCGGTGGCGTGATGCGGGTCCGCCGGATCGTCGGGTAGCACCCGCGCGCAACGCCGCCACCCCCGGCCACAGCAGGGCGGTCAGCCGGTCCGCGAGCTCGTCGGCGCCGATGTCGGTGTGCTCGGCCCACCACACCGACACGCGCTCCGCCGCTCCGTTGATGCCCTCGGCGCAGCAGGCGACATCGAGCTCGGTGGCGCGGGGGGCGAGCGTGCGGAGCAGGACCGCGGTCAGCTCCACCTGCACCCGCCGGCTCGTCTCCACCTCCCGCGCTGCCTCGGGGCCGAGCACCGCACCCGTCACCAGCGCCGCCCACGTCGACCGGCGGCGCTCGATGAACCCGAGGAAGGCACGCAGCCCGGCCCGCAGCGCCACCTCGCCGTCGTCGTACCCCACCTGCAGGGCGGTGGCCGCGACGGCGTCGTGCAGCTGCCCCCGCAGGCGCAGGATGCCCGCCGCGAGCAGCCCGTCGCGGGAGCGGAAGTGGTCGTAGAGCACCGGTTTGGTGATCCCGGCGGCCGTGGCGACGTCGTCCATCGACGCGCCTGTGACCCCGCGCTCGGCGAAGACCTCCTCGGCCACGTCGAGCAGCTGCTGCTCGCGCTCGGCGCGGGTCATGCGCGCTCGGGCCACGGTCACAGCTGCACCGTACCCCCGCTGCTTACCCGCGGTAGGTTACTCTCGGTAGGTAGTCCCGCCCGGCGACGACGAGGAGAGCCGCGATGACCGCAGCAGACAGCACCGCGACCGCAGCGCACGCGGAGGTCGGGCGCGAGCAGGTCGAGACCCTGGTCATCGGCAGCGGGTTCGCCGGGCTGGCCATGGCGGTCGCCCTGCAGCGCGACGGTGTCGCCGACTTCGTCGTGCTCGAGCGCGGCGACGACGTGGGCGGCACCTGGCGCGACAACACCTATCCGGGCGCGGCCTGCGACGTCCCCTCGCACCTCTACTCCCTGTCCTTCGCGCCCAACGCGGCCTGGACGCGGTCCTTCTCCGACCAGCCCGAGATCCAGGCCTACCTCCGCCGGGTCGCCGACGAGCACGGCGTGCGCCCCCACCTACGCACCGGCACGACCGTCACCGAGGCCCGTTGGGACGAGCACGCACGGCGCTGGGAGGTGGACACCGACCGGGGTGGCTTCACCGCGCGCTTCCTCATCAACGGGGGCGGTGCGCTCTCCGACCCGGCCCTGCCGCGGCTGCGCGGGTTGGAGTCCTTCTCGGGCGGCGTCTTCCACTCCGCCCGCTGGGACCATGGGCACGACCTCGCCGGCGAGCGCGTGGCGGTGATCGGCACGGGAGCGTCGGCGGTCCAGCTCGTCCCGCAGATCCAGCCGGTCGTCGGGCGGCTCGCGGTCTTCCAGCGCACCCCGCCGTGGGTGATCCCGCGCCGAGACCGGGCGATCACCCGGCTCGAGCGGGCGGCGTACTCCCGTGTGCCCGTCCTGGCCCGGCTCACCCGGCAGGCGATCTACTGGGGTCGCGAGACCTTCGCCTACGCCTTCACCCGCGACACGCGACTGCTGCGCCTGCCGGAAGCACTGGCGCGCAGGCACATCAAGCGAGGGATCAGCGACCCCGCGCTGCGCACGACGGTCACCCCTGATTACACGCTCGGGTGCAAGCGGGTGCTCATCAGCAACGACTACTACCCGGCGCTGGACCAGCCCAACGTCGAGGTGGTGACCACCGGCATCGACCGCGTCACCAGCACCGGCATCGTCGACGGCGCGGGTGTCGAGCACGACCTCGACACGATCGTCTTCGCCACCGGGTTCACCACGACCGATCTGCCGCTCGCGCACCACATCCGCGGCGTCGGAGGCACCACCCTGGCCGAGCGGTGGTGCGAGGGCATGGTCGCCAACCGTGGCACGACCGTCGACGGGTTCCCCAACTTCTTCCTGTTGGTGGGCCCCAACACGGGCCTCGGTCACAGCAGCCAGGTCTTCATGATCGAGCAGCAGGTCGGGTACGTCAGCCGCCTCCTCGCGGAGGTCCGGCGCGCCGGCAGCGCCGTCATCGAGGTACGCCGGGAGGCGGTCGAGGAGCACACCGGTGCGGTGCGCCGGCGGATGGAGCGCACCGTCTGGACGACCGGCGGCTGCTCGAGCTGGTACCTCGACGCGCAGGGGCACAACACCACGCTCTGGCCCAGCTTCACCTTCACCTTCCGCTCGGCTCTCGCGGGCGTCGACCTCTGGTCCTACCGGCTGGACGCCCCGGCGCCCGCTGACGTCGTCACCGCCGGGCGCTGACGCACGGGCGACCTCAGGCCGCGACCGGCACCGGCTGCAGCGCGGTCACCAGGCGAGCGGCGCTGCGGGCCTCGATCTGACGGGTGAGCTCGAAGCCGAGCAGGAAGACGAGGTGGGTCAGGAAGAGCAGGCCCCCGGCCACGACGAGGGCGCCGGCGACCGCCGAGCCGCCGTAGGCACGCCCCACCCCGTTGATGAAGCGCAGCACGAAGACGAAGCCGAGCGTCTGGCCGGCCACCCAGCTGGCCGCCGCGGCGGCGCCCCAGAGCAGGGCGAAGGGCTGCGGCCGCTCGAGCGTGAACTCGCGGTAGAGCGGCACCAGCAGCGCGGTGCCGAGCACCCACAGCACGAGGAAGGCGAGGTAGGTGCCGAGCAGCCGCGGGCCGAGGCCGCGCCCGACCCCGCCGCCCAACGCGCGCAGCAGGACCAGCCCGACGATCACGGCCACGGTCGTGCCGACCACGATGGGGACGAAGAGCAGCCGGCCGCGCAGGCCGCGCCGCCGCGTCCGCCGCTCCCCCGCCGCCAGCCGGTCCAGCGCGCGTACGTACCCCTCGCTGTAGAGCGAGGCCGGCAGGACGGCCGCCACGACCGCGCCCCAGCCGAGCTGCGTGCCCGCCGCGGCCAGATGCCGGATGCCGGGCGAGATCCCGAGGCTGGAGGGCGTGTAGCGGGCCAGCGCGTCCCCTGCCTGACGGACCAGGCCGTCGCCCAGCAGGGTCGAGGCCAGCCGCACCGCGATGAGCAGCGTGGGCAGCAGACCGACGGCGGCGTAGAAGGTGAGCCCGGCGGCGTAGAGCACGACGTCGTGGCGGCGGAGCTCGCGGGCGAGGCGCGCACCAGCGCTGGCCCCTCGCGCAGCGGCCAGAGCCACCGCTGAGGACGTGTAGACACGACCGCGTGCCTACCCCGGACCTGGTGGTGCGGACCGCCCGAGCGGAAGAGCTGACCGAGGTCGGCGACCTCACCGTCGCTGCCTACACCAGCGGGGACCACCTCGACCCGGCCGACCCGTACGTCGAGGAGCTGCGCGATGCCGCCCGCCGCGCGGGCGCCGGCGACGTGCTCGTTGCCGAGCGCGCCGGCCGGGTGGTCGGCGCGACGTCGCTCGTCCGGGGCGGGAGCTGGCTCGCCGAGCTCGCGGTCGACGACGAGTGGGAGATCAGGATGCTCGGCGTCGACCCGGCCGTCCGCCGCGCCGGCGTCGCCCGCGCGCTCGTCCTGGAGTGCCTGGGCCGCGCGGGAAGCGCCGCCGCCCCCGCCCTGCTGCTGTCGACCCGGCCTGGCAACGCGCGCGCGATCGCGCTCTACGAGGGGCTCGGCTTCACCCGCGTGCCCGACCGCGACCTCGAGCCCGAGCGTGGCTTCGTGCTCATCGCGTACGCGAAGTCGCTGTGAACGAGCCGTTCTGTGACCGGTGCGGGGTCGAGCTGTGGAGCGGCGACCACGCCGCCTGCCGCCGGGAGCGCGCCCTGGAGCCACCGCGGCACTGCCCGGCCTGCGCCCGGCGGATGGTCGTGCAGGTGACCCCCGGCGGGTGGAGCGCACGGTGCTCGGTGCACGGGCTGACGACCGGCTGAGCGCCGCTCAGGCCACCAGCCCCAGCCGGCGGAGCTCGACGGTGAGGTCGTGCGGGGCGGTGGAGGCGCTCATGGCGTCCTCCAGCGAGACGACCCCGTCCCGGATCAGCGCGACCAGGTGCTGGTCGAAGGTCTGCATGCCGTAGTACGCGCCCTCAGCGATGAGCGAGTGGATGAGGTATGTCTTGTCCGGGTCGCTGATGGCGTCGGCGATGCGGCCGGTGTTGACGCAGATCTCCATCGCCACGCAGCGGCCCTCACCGTCGGCACGGGGCACCAGGCGCTGGCAGATGATGCCGCGCAGCGAGCCGGCGAGGGCGAGGCGCACCTGCTTCTGCTCGTGCGGCGGGAAGAAGTCGATGATGCGGTTGACCGTCTCACCGGCGTCTGTGGTGTGCAGCGTCGACATGACGAAGTGGCCGGTCTCCGACGCAGCGAGCGCCGCTTTGACCGTCTCGGCGTCGCGCATCTCCCCGACGAGGATCACATCCGGGTCCTGACGCATGGCGGCCCGGAGCGCGGTGGTGAAGTTCTCCGTGTCGACCCGCACCTCGCGCTGGTTGATCATCGCCATCTTGTCGAAGTGCAGCACCTCGATCGGGTCCTCGATCGTGACGACGTGCACCTCCTTGCTCGCGTTGACGTGATCGATCATCCCGGCGAGCGTCGTCGTCTTCCCGGAGCCGGTCGGGCCCGTGCACAGCACCAGGCCGCGCGGCTCCAGCGCGAGCGCGCCGATGACCGGCGGCAGGCCGAGCTCGTCGAGGCTGAGGGCACCGACGGAGACGCGGCGGAAGACCAGGCCGCAGGCGCCGCGGGCCCGGAAGACGTTGACGCGGAAGCGGCCGACGCTCGGGATGCTGTAGGCGAAGTCCGCCTCGTTGGTCCGGTCGAACTCCTCGATCAGGTCAGCGCGCAGCACCTCGAGCACCATCTGCTCGGTGTCGGCGGCCAGCAGGTCGCGGGTCTGCAGCTTGCGCAACCGACCGTCCATGCGCACCCGAGGCGGCGAGCCGACCTTGCAGTGCAGGTCCGAGCCCCCGCACTCGACCAGCGCCCGCAGGAAGGGCTCCACCGTCGACGTCACGCTCTCCGCCATCGGGCGACCGGGCCGCCACCTTGACCGCAGGACCGGCGAGATCACCTCCGACCACCAGCCGCCCCGGTCCTGATGAGCGCCCGCGGTCGCTCTAGGTTCGCCCCGTGCCCTCCTCCGCGAGCCGGCTGCGCCCGGTCATCGACACCGCCACGTCGCTCCTGCGGGCGGGTGTCGTCCGCCCGTACCCGCCGCACCGGTTGCTGGCCGCCGGCCTGACGCTGGCCGGGCGGAGCCTGTCGGTCGACCTCGGGTACGCCGCGATGGCCGCTCTGCGCCCCGGCTCGGCCGCGGTCGTCGACGAGATGGGTACGGCCACCTGGCGCGGCCAGGACGACGCCGCCACGGCGCTGGCCCGGGTGCTGCTGGCTGCGGGCGCGGGTGACGACGGCGGCGTGGGCGTGCTCGCCCGCAACAGCCGCGCCTTCGGGGTGGCCGCCGCCGCAGCAGCTCGGATCGGCGCGGACGGCGTCTACCTCAACACCGGGTCGGCCGGACCGCAGCTGCGCGACATCGTCGAGCGTGAGGGCATCGCGGCGATCGTCGTGGATGCCGACCTCGAGCCGTCGGTGGCCGAGGCGGTGCCGCACCTCCCCCGGGTCGTGGTGACCGCAGGGCTCGCGCCGCAACCCCGCACCAAGGCGCAGAGCTTCGAGGAGGCGGTCGCCGGCGATGCCACGCCGCTGCCCCCGCCGGGCCGGAGCGGTCGCTATGTGCTGCTCACCTCCGGCACCACCGGGGTCCCCAAGGGCGCACCGCGCAGCAACCCGGAGCCGACGGCGGTCCTGGCGATGCTGGCCGGACTCCCCCTGCGCGCCGGCGAGACCTGGGTCGTGCCCGCGCCGCTCTTCCACGCCTGGGGCTTCAACGGGCTGACGCTGCAGATGGTCCTCGGCACGACGATGGTCCTGCGCCGGCGCTTCGACCCGGAGCTGGTGCTCGCCGACGTGGCCGGGCGCGGCGCGGAGGTGCTGTGGGCGGTGCCGGTGATGCTGCAGCGCATCATGGCGCTGCCGGAGGAGACCCGCCGGCGCCACGACACCTCGTCGCTGCGGTGCATCGCCGTGAGCGGCAGCGCGCTGCCGGCGGGCCTCGCGGCGCGCGTCGAGGACACCTTCGGGCCGGTCCTGCACAGCGTGTACGGCTCCACCGAGGTCGGCTGGGCGGCCATCGCGACCGCCGCGGACCTCGCCGCCGACCCGGCCACCGCCGGGCACCCCGCCCGCGGCACCGACGTCGCCGTGCTCGACGACGACGACCAGCCGGTCGAGCAGGGACGGACCGGGCGCATCTTCGTCGGCAGCGGGCTGGCCTTCGACGGCTACACCGGCGGCGGGGACAAGGCGCGGCTGGGCCGGCTGGTCGCGACCGGGGACACCGGTCACGTCGACGAGGCAGGGCGTCTCACGGTCGAGGGCCGTGAGGACGACATGATCGTCAGTGGTGGCGAGAACGTCTTCCCCCGAGAGGTCGAGGACGTGCTCGCCAGCGACCCCTCCGTCGCTGAGGTCGCGGTCATCGGCGTGCCGGACGACGAGTTCGGCCAGCGCCTCGCCGCCTTCGTCGTCGCCGCTGAGGGCGCATCGGTGGACACCGATGCGCTGCGGTCGCTGGTGCGCGGCCGGCTCGCCCGGTACAAGGTGCCCCGCGAGGTCACCGTCGTGGACGAGCTCCCCCGGAACGCCACCGGCAAGGTGCTGGCGCGCGAGCTCCGCGACCGCTGACCGGGGCCGGGCGCAGCCCCGGCCCCGCGACGCGATCAGTACGTCGTTGTCCCGCCGCCCGTCAGGACGCCGCCGGTCACGCTGCCGCCACTCGTGCTGCTGCCACCGGTGCAGTCGGCCGCCCTGGTGTAACCGCCGTTGCCCGGGGTCCGCTGCCCCGAGGGCGAGACCCCGCCGCTGGAGTTGAACCCGCAGTTGCCGTACCCGTGATCACCGCCGTTGACGGCGCTGGGGTCCGGTGGGCCCCCGGCGGCGTAGGCCGGCAGGCCCCCGGCCAGGCCCATCGTCAGACCGATCGCCCCAGCTGCTGCTGCTCGTACGACCATGCGCACAGTGATCTCCTCCGCTTCGGGGACCCTCCCCAACTGGCGCATCGGGCTGGCGCGCACCCGGTCCGTACGGCTGTCCGGCGCAGGCCGCGGCTACCGACCGGTCCAGCCGGGGGGCCGCTTGTCGAAGAAGGCGCGCACACCCTCGCGGGCGTCGGCGGTGGTCGTGAGCAGTGACAGCTGGGCCTGCAGCGCCTGGAGGGCGGGCTCCAGCGGTGTCTGCTGCGCCGCGACCCACGACTGCTTGCCCAGGCGCACGGCCACCGGGGCGGCGGCGGCGAGGCGCCGGACGAGCGCGTCGACCTCCTCGTCGAGGGCGGCGGCGGGAACGACCCGGGAGACCATTCCGGTGGCCAGCGCCTCACCCGCCGACAGCCGTCGCCCGGTGAGCATGAGGTCGAGCGCCACCTTGGGCGACAGGTGCGTGGCCAGCAGCGCGCTGACCATGAAGGGCCACAGGCCGCGGTCGACCTCGGGCAGCCACCACTGCGCCGCGTCGCTGCAGACGACGAGGTCGCAGCCGAGAGCGAGCGCGAACCCCCCGGCCAGCACGGAGCCCTGCACCCGCGCGACGACCGGCAGCGGGCAGTCGCGCATCGCCAGCACGACGCGACGCAGCAGCCCGCGGCCCTCGTGCTGCTCCAGCCCGGTGGCGTCCTCGGCCATGACGACGAGGTCGGCGCCGGCGCAGAAGACCCGCTCCCCGGCGGTCCGCAGCAGCACGACCCGGGCCGACGCCGGCGGTGCGGTCAGCGCGGCCAGCAGCCCCTGCAGCACGTCGACCGAGAGGGCGTTGCGGCGCTCCTCCCGGTCCACCAGCATGGTCAGGACGCCCGCGTCGAGGCTCGTGACGAGGTCAGCCACGCAGCACCACCGCGTCGCCGTCGAGATCCGCGACCGCAGACCCGCTGAGCACCAGAGCATCCACGTCGTACGACGGGCGGTCGCCGAGCGCGACGAGGAGCTGCTGCTCGACGAGGTCGATGCCGGTCACCGCCTCCGTGACCACGTGCGCCGGCTCGAGCCACGGCCGCAGCCCGACGACCTCGACACCCCGGGCCGCCACCGTCGCCAGCCCGACCAGGCCAGCCTGCTGCGCGGCCACGATGGCGGCAGTGGTGAGCACCGCTCGGGTCCGCTCGTCGACGACCGGTGCGGTGATGGGCGCCCGGACCGAGCGCTCCCCGAGGGACACCACGCGGCCGCCAGCGAGCCCGAGCACCTGCACCTCCACGTCGCCGTGGTCGTCGGCGCGGGTGCGGGTGCGGGCGAGCACCTCGGGTGCCGCCCCTACCCACACCAGACCAGCGTCCATCACCGCCTGGGCCAGGCCGGGGTCGGCAGCCAGCGGGCCCCAGCCAGGGTGGATGCCACGCGCGCCGGCGTAGGCGGCTGCCTCCAGCAACCCCGGCACGTCGCAGTAACCGCGCGCTCCGAGCAGCACCCGCTCGTCGGCGTCACGGGCGTGGTCGGTGTCGTCCCCGGTGTGCACCGCGACCGCCTTGACGCCGAGGCGCTGGGCGGTGCGGACCACCCGGACGGCACCGGCCCCCCGGTCGGCGACGAGCAGGCAGTCGAGCACGGGCCCCGACAGTAGTGAACGGCTGCTGGGGAGACTGGTGCCGTGGCCGTCGCGGTGCTCGCCCTGCTCGTCGGGCTCGCGGTCGGGCTGCTCGGCGGTGGGTCGCTGGAGCGGCTCGGGCTGACCCGGCTGCATGCGCGGTGGCTGATCGCGGCGGCCGTCCTGGCCGAGCTGCTCGCCGCGACGGTCGGGGGCACCGCCTACCCCTTGGGACTGACGCTGGCGGCGGTTGCCGCGCTGGCCTTCCTGGCGCGCAACCGCGGGCTCCCCGGCCTCGGGCTGCTCGCCGCTGGCCTCCTCCTCAACGGCCTGGCCGTGCTCGCCAACGGCGGCCAGATGCCGGTCTCCCTGCACGCCGCGGCGGTGGCGCGCACCGATGCACGCGCGCTCGCCACAGACCCGCTGCACGAGCCCGCCGACGCCGGGACGCACCTGCGCGCGCTCACCGACTGGATCGCCGTACCGCTCCCGGCTGTGCCGCAGGTCCTCTCACCCGGTGATGTGCTCGTCGCCGCGGGCCTGGGGCTCTTCGGCTTCAGCGCGTGCCGGCCGCCGCGAGCCGACCGCGGATGAACTCCACCGTCTGCGGGACCCCCTGCTCCAGCGCGGTCGCCGGCTCCCAGCCCAGCACCTCACGTGCGAGCGTCACGTCGAGCGCGATCGCCTGCAGCTCACCCAGCCTCGGCTCCGCGAGCGCCGGCTCGTCCGGTGCGCCGACCGCGGCGGCCACCAGGCTGTGCAGCTCGCGCACGCTCGTCTGCCGGGTCGTGCCGATGTTGACCCGCCGACCGTCGGCGGTGCGCGGAGCGGTCGAGCGGGCGAAGGCGTCCGCGACGTCGGCTACGTAGACGTAGTCACGCGTGCTCGTCCCGTCCCCGAAGATCTTCGTCGGTCGCGCCTCGAGCATCGCTGTGGTGAAGATGGCGACCACCCCGGCCTCACCGTGCGGGTCCTGCCGCGGGCCGTAGACGTTGCCGAGTGCGAGAGCGGTGGTCTCCAGGCCGTACAGGTGGCGGTAGGTGCCGAGGTAGACCTCGCCGCAGACCTTCGAGGCGGCGTACGGCGACTGCGGGTCCACCGGCACGGTCTCGTCGACGGGCAGGACCGCCGGTGTGCCGTAGACGGAACCGCCGCTGCTCGTGTGGATGACCTTGCGCGCGCCGCCGAGCCGGGCCGCCTCGAGCACGTTGATCGTGCCCAGCACGTTGAGCCGGGCGTCACGCAGGGGGTCGAGCACTGAGACGCGGACGTCGATCTGCGCCGCGAGGTGACAGACCACCTCCGGCGCAGCAGCTCTCACGACCTCGATGAAGGCGGGCGAGGTGACGTCGACCTGCTCGAAGCGGAAGGAACGCCCCTGCGCCGCAGCGAGGTTGGCCATGGTCCCGGTGCTGAGGTCATCGATGCCCATGACGTCGTGCCCGTCGGCGATCAGGCGGTCGGTGACGGTCGAGCCGATGAAGCCGGCGGCTCCGGTCACGAGGATGCGCATGGCGGCCACGGTAGCGACCGGTCCGGTACGGCCGGCAGGTCCCGTGCGGCGCTAGCGCTCGATGATGATGGTGGTGATCGTCGCTCGCACCTTGGCGTGCAGGTGCTCAGGCGCGCGGTCGCCACCGCAGCAGCGGGCGACCAGTGCCCTGACCTCCTCCTCCAGGCCGTACATCCGCAGACAGCTCACGCACTGGTCGAGATGCCCGCGCAGGACGGTGAGCCGATCGCTGTCGAGCTCACCGTCCAGGTAGAGGTAGACCTGCTCTACGACCTCGCGGCAGTCGACGCCGGTGCCGCTGCCGCAGTCGTCGACGGGCATCACGACGCGACCTCCGGCTGCACCTCGGGGCGGATCAGGCCGCGCTCGAGCGCGTAGTCGGTGAGCGCCGCCCTGAGCCCGCGCCGGCCACGGTGCAGCCGGCTCATCACGGTGCCGATCGGGGTCCCCATGATCTCGGCGATCTCCTTGTAGGAGAAGCCCTCCACGTCGGCGAGGTAGACCGCCATCCGGAAGTCCTCCGGCAGCGACTGCAGCGCGTCCTTGACGTCGCTGTCGGGCAGGTGCTCTAGCGCCTGCGTCTCCGCGCTCTTGAGCCCGCTGCTCGTGTGCGACTCGGCCTCCGCCAGCTGCCAGTCCTCCACGCCCTCGCCCGAGGACTGCAGCGGCTGGCGCTGCGCCTTGCGGTAAGAGTTGATGAACGAGTTGGTGAGGATGCGGTAGAGCCAGGCCTTGAGGTTGGTGCCCTGGGCGAACTGGTGGAAGGCGCTGAATGCCTTGGCGAAGGTCTCCTGCACCAGGTCCTCGGCGTCGGCCGGGTTGCGGGTCATCCGCAGCGCCGCGGCGTAGAGCTGATCGAGGAAGGGCAGCGCGTCACGCTCGAAGCGGGCGGCGCGGGCCTCGGCGCTCTCGGCCTCGGGGGCACGTGCGCCGCTCTCGGACGCCTCGGGTACGTCGACCGGCGCGCCGGGCAGCGGCACGGCGTCGTGGTCGGTGCTGCTGATGGGGACGACCTCCTGCACCACGTCACTGGTCTGCCCGGGCGGCCAGGGGGCGAAGCGTACCGAGCCTGGCTCAGCCCTTCGTGGGGTCGTCAGCGTGGGCACATCCGAGGAACCGGCCACGGCCACGGGCGATTCCCGGCGCACGCGGCCGACGTGCGCCGGTTAGCCTCGACGGATGGCCGATGTGCACCCTCCGGTCGAGCAGTACCTCGAGACGATCCTCGAGCTGGAGGAGTCCGGCATCGTCCCGCTGCGGGCTCGCTTGGTCGAGCGGCTCGGGGTCAGCGCCCCCGCGGTGAGCGAGACGGTCGCCCGGCTCGAGCGCGAGGGCTACCTGGCGCTCGACGGCGAGCGGGTGATCCGGCTCTCCGACAGCGGTCGCTCCTTCGGTACGACGATCATGCGCCGGCACCGGCTGGCCGAGCGGCTGCTCACCGACGTGCTCGGTGTGCCGTGGTCCGACGTGCACGTGGAGGCGTGCCGGCTGGAGCACGCGATCAGCGGCACGCTCGAGGAGGTGCTCGTGGCCAAGCTCGGCGACCCCGGCACCTGCCCGCACGGCAACCCGATCCCCGGGTCGCGCAACTCCGTCGACCACGGGCCTCTCGTGCCGCTCACCGCGCTCGGGACCGGGGCGGTGGCGGTGGTGCGCCGGATCGACGAGGCACTCGAGGTGCAGACCGACCGCATGCGCGAGCTGCAGGCGGCTGGGTGCATGCCGGGGGCCAAGGTGACCGTGAGCACCGCCGACGGCGGCATGATCGTCACCGGGGAGACCGGAGCGACCGTCACGCTGACCGGGCGGCTCGCGGCCCTCGTCTTCGTCAGCGACGCCGTGCTCGCCGCACGCACCGTCACAGCCCCGTGAGCTCGACGCCGCCAGGGGCCAGCAGTGGGTGGGGCGCACGCTGTCGGCGAGCTCGGTAGGTCCGCGTCGAGGCCGTCGCGTGATCACGGCCAGGCGCTCGACGGGGCCGCTTCCGTCCCCGGATCACCTCGTCAGCCAGCGGCGCCAGCGCGGCGCGGTCCCAGCGCTCGCACCTCACCATGGCTGCCGACCCAGGCCGTCGAGCACCTGCACCAGCCATCTCGTCACCACCTGCACCACCTCCTGCAGCGCATCGCCGGGCGGTCGACCGTCGCGCCGCCGGGTGACGTACGCGTGGTCGGCGCCGGAGATGCCGTGCACGGTGACACCCGGCAGGCCGAGCGCGTCGAGCTCGTCAGGCGTGCCGAAGCCGTCGCGCGACCCCTGCACCACAAGGACGGGTACGCCGGCCCCGGCCAGCTCCGCGGCCCGGGAGGCACCCCGCGGCGTGGTGAGCGGGTAACCGAGCGCGCACACCGCCACGGCCCCGACGGAGGCAGCGACGCGGCAGGCGACGCGGGCGCCGGTCGAGCGGCCGACGAGCAGCAGCGGCAGGCCGGGTGCGCGCAGCGCCGCCACCGCCGCCAGCACCACGGCATCGAGCTGGACCGCCGGCGGCGGAGCTCGTCGGCCGGCGACGCGGTGCGCCTGCTCGAGCCGCAGCGCAAGGAACCCGGCGGCCGCGAGCCCAGCGGCCAGGTCGACGAGCACGGGTACGTCGCTGCCGGACCCGGCGCCGTGCAGCAGCATGACCGTCGCGCGGGGAGGCCGGCCGTCGGTCGGCGGGTCGAGCCACGCACCGGCCGGCCCGTGCGGCGTCGCCACGGGCGTGAACGACCTCAGCGCGGCGTGAGCGAGCGCAGCCGGGCCGTGACGTCGGCGGTGTACGGGATGCCGTCGGCGGAGCCCTCGGCCACGGTGCGCTCGCTGACCTGCAGCAGCCGCTGAGTGTCGACGTGGTCGGTGAGGGTGGCGTCGACCGTCGTGCCGCCGCTCGCGACGAGGTGGCTGCTGATGACGAGCGTCCGCACGGAGACGCCGCCGACGGTGTCGGTCGCCGTACCCGTCACCTGCCCGTCGTCGCTGACGTGGGTCTTGCCGTCCGCGGTGTCGGCCTGCCAGCTCCACTGGGTGCCGGTGGTGGCGCCGGCCGGCAGCAGGAAGGCGTCGGCGGGCTGCAGGTCGATGTCGAAGCCGGGCGACACGAGGTGCAGCTCCACCAGGTACACCCCTGCGGCGTCGTAGCGCACGGTCTGGTCGCTGGAGCCCCCCTGGCTGCCGCTGTCGGCGCTGGCGGAGTGCTGGGTTGCGCCGCTCACCGGGTCGACGGCCAGGGTGCTGCGGCCGCCGGCGTCGTGGTCGCTGCCGAAGACGTGGTAGCTGCCGGTGCTGTCGACGTCGTACCTGCCCGGCGGGGTGCCCTGCGCGGCGGCCTGGCTGTCCGCCGCTGACCCCGCCGAGCGCGAGGGCCGGGCCGCGCTGCTCCGCCGGGGCACCGTGGTGCGGGTGGCCGGAGTGGGCCGTGGGGCGGTGGTCGGGGTCGGCAACAGGGTCGGGGACGGAGCGGTGGGCGCTGTTGCCGTGGTCGCGGTGGCGCGCGGGGCGGCCGCGATCCCACGCGCGCCCCTCGACGCACCCGGCCGGGGGCTCGGCGACGGCCCTGCGGTGGCGCCCGGCGCGGCGGTCACCGTGGTCGCGGGCACGGGCGACGCCACGAGCGCCGTCGTGGCGCTGCCGTGCGCCGCCGCCGCACCGAGCGCCGCGACCAGCACGAGCAGGTCGGCCGCGGCCAGCCCCACGAGCAGTGAGGTACGGCGGCGCATGCCCTCGATGCTCGCACCGCCGCCCGGGTCCGGCCGGCGGGCGGTGCGCGGCACGGGCAGGAGCAGGAGCAGGAGCAGGCTGGTCGGTGTGCGGGTGGTCGTGCTGGGTGCGACGGGGACGGCGGGTCGGGGCCTCGTACCCCTGCTGCTGGGAGCCGGGCACGCGGTGCTGGCCCCGGTGCGCAGCGACGCAGCCGAGGCGGTGGCGAGAAGCGTGGGTGCGGCGACGGCCCGGGGTGACGCGGACGACCCGGCGACCCTGGCAAGGTGGCTGCGCGACGCTGACGTGGCGGTGGACCTGCGGGTCGCCGTCCCGGCAGGGAAGCGCGCGCTGCGCCCGGGCGGGTGGCGCGATTACACCGACCTGCGCGACCGGGCCACCGGGCGGCTGGTCGACGCGGCGATCGCCACGGGCACGCGACGGGTCGTGCGGGACACGATCACGATGGTGTACGCCGACGGCGGCGAGCGGCTCCTCGTCGAGTCGGCCGCGGTCGAGGCACCCGGTGCGATGCGGGCCAACCTCGACGCCGAGGCCCACGTCGCCCGGCTCACGGCGGCCGGTGGCGAGGGGGTGGCGCTGCGCCTGGCGCCCTTCTACGGCCCGCACGACTCCGCCAGCAGCGACCTGCTCGCCCGGGCCCGCCGCGGCCAGGCCCTGGTGCTCGCGCCGGCAGCGGCGTGGACCAGCGCGCTGCACACAGACGACGTCGGACCGGCTCTCGCCGTCGCCGTGATGGCACCGGCGGTCACCGGGGTCTGGAACGTCTCCGACGACGACCCGCTGCGCGCCGCCGAGCTGGTCGAGGTCTTGGCAGGGGCCGTCGGCCGGGACGGGCTGCGGACCCCACCGCGCGCTCTGCTGCGGCTCGCGCCGGCACCGGTGCGAGCGCTGGGCCGCTCGCAGCGGGTGACCAGCGCCGCCTTCCGCACCGCCACCGGGTGGCGTCCGGGTGTGCCGAGCCGCCGCCAGGGGTGGCCCGCCGCGGCAGGATGAGGTCCCGGCTCGCCGGCCTCGGACGGCCGGCCTAGCGGCCGCTCAGGCCCGCCAGCGGTCGGTCCACACCGCCCGCATGCGGCGTCGCTCGTCGGGCGTCGTCGCGCCCCAGACGCCCTCGGGCTCGGCGGTGGTCAAGGCGGCGGCGAGGCAGTGGCCGCGCACGGTGCAGCGGTTGCACAGCCCGAGCGCCACGTCCGCGCCGGCGGGCTCCTCCGGGAAGAAGGTCATCGGGTCCACGCCGGTGCAGCTGCCCCGGGTCTGCCAGCTGGCGTCCGGCGCGAGCCGTGCGCCGAGCGCGGCCTGGTAGCGCGTGTCGCGCTGCCAGCGCTCGGCCTCCTCAGGGGCGAGCACGAGGCGACGGGTCACAGCGGTCCTCCTGGCGTGTGGCCGCCCCGCGTCGGGCAGCACCGGCCCCCGTTCTTACACGTCTGTGATGGCCATCACAACCGGGCGCCCCACTGCACGTCACCGAAGGCCACGTCCCTTACGCCCCGTGTGTCCCACCGCTCACAGCAGGAGGCGGGCCGGCGGCTGGGCGGTCGGTGCGTCCGGGGGGTCCAGGAGCGCCGGACCGTTGCTGGCGACGTTGCCGACCGCGCGGCCGACGGGTCGTGCGCCCAGGAGCCCCGGGTCGGTGGCCCCGACCTCGGCGAGCAGCGGCACCGGGTCGGTCAGCGCCGGGTCGAGCCACGCAGCCCACCGCTCGCGCGGTACGAGGGCCGGCGCGCGGTCGTGGATGTGCCCCAGCTCGTCGGTCGCTTCGGTGGTGAGCACGGTGCAGGTCCACAGCCACGGGTCCGCGGTCACGGGATCCACCGCCGGGTCGCGCCAGAGCTCGTAGAGACCGGCCATCGCCAGCGGCGCACCGTCCGTACGGCTCAGGAACCACGCCTGCTTGTCCCGCCCCTGGCCGGACCACTCGTACCAGCCGTCGGCGGGGACGAGGCACCGCCTGGCCTGCACCGCCCGGCGGAAGGCCGGCTTCTCGGTGACCGTCTCCAGGCGTGCGTTGATCAGCCGCGCGCCGCCCCTGGCGTCCTTCGCCCAGGACGGTACGAGACCCCAGCGCGCCATCCGCAGCTGGCGGACCGGCTCCGCATCGGGCTCCCCCCGGGGGCGCCGCGTCAGCACCACCGGCTCGTCGTTGGTCGGCGCGGCGTTCCAGTCGGGCTCCCGCACACCGCCGGTCGCGTCGACCGCCGCGTAGGTCTCCAGCAGGTCGGGCGTGCTGGCCGCGTTGGCGTACCGGCGCACATGCCGCCCACGGTATGTCGCCACCGGGGTCACCCGGGGCGCCCCCGGGCAGGCTGAGGGCGTGACCACGACGGCAGCGCCCGCGGCCTGGGCGGCACCGACGGCCGACGGTCCGGTGCGCGGCCGGCTCTCCCTGCCCGGGTCGAAGTCGCTGACCAACCGCCTGCTGGTGCTCGGCGCCCTCGCCGAGACCCCGTCGGTGCTGCGCGAGCCGCTCGAGGCCCGCGACACGGCGCTGATGGCCGGCGGCCTGCGCGCCCTCGGGGTGGCGGTGCACCAGCAGTCGGGGGTGTGGCGTGTGGTCCCCGGACGGCTCCGTGGGCCGGCTGCGGTGGACGTCGGCAACGCGGGCACCGTGGCGCGCTTCCTCCCCCCGGTCGCCGCGCTCGGTGACGGGGCGGTGGCCTTCGACGGCGACCCCCGGGTCCGCGAGCGCCCCCTTGCCGGGCTGCTAGACGCGCTCCGCACGCTCGGCGCGTCGATCGACGACGCCGAGGGGCGGCTGCCCATCACCGTGCGGGGGACTGGCGGGTTGGCCGGCGGGTCGGTCACCGTCGACGCGTCCGGCTCCTCGCAGCTGCTCTCGGGGTTGCTCCTCGCCGGACCGCGGATGCGCGCCGGGCTCACCGTGACGCACCGCGGCGGCCCGCTGCCCTCGGTGCCGCACCTGGAGATGACCGTGGCCTGCCTGCGCGCGGCGGGTGCCGTGGTGGACGACGCCACCCCCGGCACGTGGCGGGTCGAGCCGGGCCCGCTGCTCGGGCGCGACATCACCGTCGAGCCCGACCTGTCCAACGCCGCGCCCTTCCTCGCGGCCGCGGCGGCGACCGGCGGCGAGGTGGGCGTCACCGGCTGGCCGGCCGGCACGACACAGCCGGGGCGCCTGCTCGGGGGGCTGCTGGAGCGGATGGGGTGCCGTACCTCCTCGGTGGGTGGGGCGCTGGTGGTGACCGGACCCGACCGGCTGCTCGGGCTGGATGCCGACCTGGCGGCGGCGAGCGAGCTGGTGCCCACGCTCGTCGCGCTCGCGGTGCTGGCACGGACGCCGTCGCGGCTGCGTGGCGTCGGGCACATGCGCGGGCACGAGACCGACCGGCTGAGGGCGCTGGCGGAGGAGCTGGGGCGGCTCGGGGCACGGGTGACCGAGACGGCGGACGGGCTGCAGGTCGAGCCCGCTCCGCTGCACGCCCCCGACCGCCCGCTGGACCCGCGCTCCGACCACCGGCTCGCCACCTGCTACGCCGTGCTGGGGCTGGTCGTGCCAGGGGTGCACGTGCTCGACGTCGCCACCGTCGGCAAGACGATGCCGGACTTCACCGACCGGTGGGCGGCGCTCGTCGGGTGAGGAGGAGCCGGCTCGACGAGGACGACATCCGCACCCGCGCGCGCCCGGGCGGCAGCCGGCGGCGCACCCGCGACCGCCCGGCCTTCGCGCAGGCGCTGCCGGCGACGGTGGTGGCCGTCGACCGAGGGAGGTACGGCTGCGCCCTCGACACCGGTGCGCTCGTCAGCGCGGTCCGCGGGGCCGACAGCCGCCGGTCCGCGGTGGTGGTCGGTGACCGGGTGGCCGTCGACGGCGATCTCTCCGGCGCTCCCGACACGCTGGCGCGCATCGTGCGGGTCGAGCCGCGCCGCACCCTGCTGCGCCGCAGCGCCGACGACACCGACCCGGTCGAGCGGCCGGTCGTGGCCAACGCCGACCTGCTGGTCTCCGTCGTCGCCCTCGCCGACCCAGGCCCCCAGCCGCGCCTCCTCGACCGTGTGCTGGTCGCGGCCTACGACGGTGGGCTGGACCCCCTCCTCGTCCTGACCAAGGCTGACCTGGGCGATCCAGCTGCGCTGCAGGCCCTTTACACCCCGCTCGGGGTGGCAGTCGAAGCCGTCGACCGGGAGGCGCCGCTCGGCCCGCTGCTCGAGCGGCTGACCGGGCGGGTGAGCGTCTTCTTCGGCTCCAGCGGCGTCGGCAAGTCCACGCTCGTCAACCGGCTGGTGCCCGACGCCTTCCGTGCCACCGGCGGCGTCAACACCGTCACCGGGCACGGACGGCACACCTCCTCGAGCGTGGTCCTGCTCGAGCTGCCCGGCGGTGGCGCGGTCATCGACACCCCGGGCGTGCGCTCCTTCGGGCTCGGGCATGTGAGCGTCGCGCGGGTCCTGGCGGCCTTCCCCGACCTCGCCGAGGGCGCCGCCGACTGCCCGCCGGGCTGCCCGCACACTGCCGACACGCCTGACTGCGCCCTCGATGCCTGGGTCGCCGCCGGCCACGCCGAGCCCGCCCGCCTCACCTCTCTGCGCCGCCTGCTCGCCAGCCGGGACGAGGCCTGAGCGGGCGTACCCCGGCGCCCCGTCCCCCGTACCCCTCGCTCGCGTCCGTGCGGCACCGAGGTGCACGGGCGCGAGGCAACGCAGCTCCTCCAGCCCCCGCTTGCGTCCGTGCGGCACCGAGGCGCACCAGCGCGAGGCTCAGGCCAGCAGCTGCTCGATCGCCGCGATGGACTGCGCTGCCGCGGTGCCGTCGCCGTACGGGCAGGGCAGCGCCTCGAGGCGGGCGCGCCAGCCGGCGACGTCGGCGAGGCGCTCCGCGGCCAGCGCGCGCAACCGCTGCCCGGGCTGCACGAGCTCGCAGACCGTGCCGAGCACCTCCTGGCGCTCGGTGGAGCGACGGACGACCAACGCCGGGCGGCCCAGCACCGAGCACTCCTCCTGCACCCCGCCGGAGTCCGTGACGACCAGCGCCGCCTCGGCCTGCAACGCCAGGAAGTCCCTGGGCGGCAGCGGGTCCACCGCGAGGAGCCCGCTGGTGTCGGCGCCACGGTCGCGCGCCCGCGGGTGCAGCGGGAGGAGCACGGGCAGGGGCAGTGAGCGCAGGTCCGCCAGCACCGCGGCCAGCTGCTCGGGGTCGTCGACGTTCTCCGGGCGGTGCAGGGTCGCGAGCACGAAGCCGCCAGGCCGGACGCCGAGGCGGGCGCAGGCGGCGGCGCGCTCACGGACCTCGGGCAGCAGCCGGCGCACGGCGCCCACCGCCGTGTTGCCCGTCACGAGCACCCGAGCCGGGTCGATGCCCTCGGCGGCCAGGTGCCCCGCCGCGAGCTCGGTCGGCGCGAGCAGCAGGTCGGCGAGGTGGTCGACGACCACGCGGTTGTGCTCCTCCGGCATCCTTCGGTCGAAGCTGCGCAGCCCGGCCTCGACGTGCACGAGCGGGAGCTCGCTGGCGTTGGCCGCCAGCGCACCGGCCAGCGCGGCGGTCGTGTCCCCCTGCACCACCACCGCGCGCAGCGCCGTACGCATGGCCGCCTCGGCGATGACCGCGTCGAGCGCGGAGACCACCGCGCCCAGCTGAGCCCCCCGTGAGCCGCCGCCCACGCGGAGCACCCGCGCCGGGGCAGGCAGGCCGACGTCGGCCGCCGTACCGCCCCAGAGCGCGGCGTCCCAGTGCTGCCCGGTGTGCAGGACGACCGCGGCGTCGCCGAGCAGTGCGATGATCTCGGCGAGCTTCACCGCCTCGGGCCGCGTGCCCAGCACGACGGCGACGCTCTCGGGGACCGGCACGAGGGACAGCATCGGCGGGGGCGGTCCTCGGCTTCACCCGGCGACGGCTCGTGACGACAGGAGTGCCATGCACATGGGCGCGCCGGCAGAAGCCGACGGGTTGCCACCCCTTCTGTCGGTGGTGCTCCCCGCCTACGAGGAGGCCGCGATCATCGAGCACTCGCTCGAGCTGGTGTGGACCCACCTGCAGGGGATCGCCGGCTGGGCGGCCGAGCTGGTGGTGGTCGACGACGGCAGCAGCGACGAGACCCACGCGTTGGCCCAGGCCTTCGCGGCCGGGCACGAGGGGGTGCGCGTGCTGCGCCACGCATCCAACCGTGAGCTCGGGACAGCGCTGCGCACCGGCATCCGGGCGACCCGCGGCGACGTCGTCGTCACCTACGACGTCGACCTGTCCTACGACGTGACGCACATCGACCGGATGCTCACGCTGCAGCAGGAGACCGGGGCGGAGGTCGTCGTCGCCTCGCCCTACATGCCGGGAGGGGCCTCGATCGGCGTACCGCGGGCGCTGCTGTGGCGCAGCCGGGCCGCCAACCGGTTCCTCGCCGCCGCCGCGCAGGACACCGTGCACACGCTCACCGGCCTGGTCCGTGCCTACGACGGCCGGTGGCTGCGGTCGCTGTCGCTCAAGGCCGAGCAGGTCGACGTCAACGCCGAGGTGCTCTACAAGGCGATGCTGCTCCGGGCGCGCATCGTCGAGGTGCCGGCGACGCTGGACTGGACCCGCGTGCCCGAGCGACGCGCGCGGCACGGGCTGGCGAGCAGCCGCAGCCGGTGGGGGACGTACAAGACGCTGGTCGCGGGCTTCATCTTCCGGCCCTTCCTCTTCCCGCTGATGGCCGGTGCCGGTCTCGCCGCCCTCGGCCTGCTGCTGCTCATCGTCACGGACGGGCGGAAGGGGCCGCTGCTCGGCGCCGCGCTGCTCGCCGCTGGCCTCGCCGTCGGCGGGCAGGGCATGCCGGTGCTGCAGGCCAAGCGCTACTTCGAGGAGCTCTTCGCGCTCGGCAGCCGTCAGCTGCGCCTGGCCAGGGCCTGGGAGGAGCGGGGGTTCACCGAGGCCCGTCGCCGTGCGGCCGGTCTCGACGCTGTGCCGACCGCCGACCCGACGGCTCCTGCTGATCTCCCTGCAGCGCAGGCGGTCACACCGCGGCGGGCACCCGGGCAGCGGGTGCGAGCCGCCGAGCCGGCCGCGAGCGCAAGCCGCCCGCGGCGCTGAGCCGGCGGGCGTGCTCACCCACGGGCACGAGGTCGAAGCGCTCGGCGAGTAGGGCCAACGCGCGGTGCACGACGGCGAGCTTCTGCGCCGCTGGCAGCGCCATACCGGGGAAGAAGGCGAGCCCAGGAGCATCGTCCGGACCGAGCAGGTCCAGCGGGTGCAGCAGCACGCTCGGCCCCAGGCCCGTCCGCCGGCACAGCCGGGTGGCCGCGTCGAACCACCGCCACGCCAGCGCAGGCGAGATGCCGTGCAGGTGCAGCACGTACGACAGGTGGAAGGGCACCCGGGCTAGCGGTGCCGTGGTCACCGGGATCTCCAGCAGCCGCCCCTCGGGCAGCTCCCACTCGTACGGGACGAGCGGGCGCAAGCCGTCGCGTGCGGAGCCGAAGAGGGCGGACCGCTGGGCGCGCTGCTCGACGCTCAGGTCGGCCGTGCGGAAGTAGTAAGCGCGCGCCAGCGGGCCCACCCAGGTGGGCAACGTGCTGGCGTCGTAGGAGTACCCGCGGCTGACCAGCAGCCGCAGCAGCGGCTCGGACAGCGAGTATCCGGGGCCGCGGAAGCCGTCGGGCCGCACGCCCGTCACGGCCTCGACCGCCTCCTCGGTCCGCACGATCTCGTCGCTCAGCCGGCCCGCGTCCATCAGGTGCAGCCACGGCTCGTGGCTGAAGGAGTGGTTGCCGACCTCGTGGCCGGCCGCGGTGATCCCCGCGAGCACGCCCCCGGCTGCGGCATCGAGCTCGGCGT